>OGQX01000406.1_pt1 | contig 49891 bp, 39 predicted proteins | sample 1553291 | NCBI WGS metagenome assembly OGQX01 (sample SAMEA2580030, study PRJEB22360) | human gut metagenome | biome: human gut; feature: human-associated habitat; material: faeces | place: Denmark | collected 2008/2010
ATTAATTATATTATTAATAATCAATATTTTATATTAATACCATGTTTGGTATATTGTATTTACTTTCCCCCCCCTTCAGCCGACATCGGATAGCTATAAACGTTACGGTGTTACGCTGTTACGGTGTTACGGTGAGCGGCGGATGGAAGGAGGGAAAAGAAAAAGTGGGTAACCGTGGTTCGTGGGAGCAGATGTCGCAACAGCCCTTGGATATACCAACCCATGCAAGGCTCTTGGCGACCACGTTGACGACGAGGATAAGAATACCGTAACGATTCGTGACGGTATTCAAGGAAACCCAAACAAGACCATCATCAACGAGTCTGGCCTCTACTCCCTCGTCCTCTGCTCCCAGCTCCCGCAGGCGAAGGTCTTCAAGCACTGGGTACCGCTGAGCTGCTCTCCTCCATCCGTCGCCACGGAGCCTATGCCACGGCACCGACGTTGGGAGGGAGGGCGTCACCAAGCACTCTTACCGTATGCTGTCCCGTGTGGGGGCCTTCACTCGTTGTCTATGAGCTTGTTGACGACGGCTTTTGCGCGGAGATACATCAGTCGCTCGTCCTCGTCTTTGACCGGCTTGGCAGTTTTCAATTTATCCATCAGTCGTTTGGCAAATGCCGTGATATGCTGCTGATGGCGTTGGCGGATGCCGAAGTAGCATTGCAGCTCGTAGGCAGCTCTTGCGGGCAACGTGTCCTGCATGAGCGCGGCGAGCTCGAGATGGTACTTGGCGCGGTATTCCTCTTTCCGCTGCATCGTGACAGCCATGCTGTAGAGGGCAATCTTCTCGCTCGGATTGTGGATGAGTTTTGCGAGCTCAGCATAGAGATAGCTGTCGTGATGGCGGCGGAGCAGCTTCTTATAAGTGTCCACAGCCTCTTTTTTCTTGCCAAAGAGCGTGTGCATTTGTGCCAGATGGCGAAGGTTTTCCTTGTAATATGGAGATTTCTTCAGTGCTGTGCGGAAAAGGTCGGCGATGGTGTCGACATACTTTGTGTCGCGCTGAGGCAGGTTTTTCAGCAGATGGTTCACAACCTGCTGGCCGAGTGAGGGCACGGAATGGCCTTGGGCTATATAGGGCTGCCAGTCTGCTTCGGTCATCCGGTTGAAGAAGGGCATGAAGTAGACGAGGTTGAAGTTGTCGATATTCTTGTCGAGTGTCAGTGCCGCGTTGACAATGGCTCGGTTGCCCATGAGCAGTCGGTCTTGGATGTGGGGATAGAGCTGTGTGAGCTGGTAAAGCAGCTTGCGGGCCTCGTCGATCCGCTTCTCCCGGACGCGCATCTTAAACAAGTCGTTGGTGCACCAAAACATGCAGAGGTTGGTGTGTGGGCCTTGGTGGATGGCATAGATTTGCAGGATGGCGCGGTAAGCCTCTTCGGTGCGCCCCTCCCTTCTGAGTTCAAAAATGTCCCTGACTTCCATAGGCTTTTACAGTGTGGTTGTTGAGGTAGGAATTGCTGGATTGTGTAGTGTTATTTCATGTGTAAAGAAAAAGATCCAGAGGCGACGGATCGCCCCTGGACGGATAGTAAGGATCTAAAACAGAAATTAGTAAGCGAAGAGCGGATACTGCTTCATCGTGTCGTTGACTTTCTCGCGCACGCGCTTGATGACCTGTTCGTTTTCGGGGTCTTTGAGCACTTCGTCGATGAGGTCGGCAATGAGGTGCATCATGTCTTCCTTGGCGCCACGGGTGGTCATGGCGGCGGTGCCCAAGCGGATGCCTGATGTCTGGAAGGCGCTGCGCTCATCGTAGGGTACCTCGTTTTTGTTGACGGTGATGTCAGCAGCCACGAGTGCGTTTTCAGCGACTTTACCTGTGAGATCAGGATATTTCTGACGCAGGTCGAGGAGCATGGAGTGATTGTCGGTACCGCCGCTGACGATGCTGAATCCGTGGTCGATGAGATCCTGGGCGAGCACGGCTGCGTTTTTCTTCACCTGTGTGGCGTATTCTTTCCACGACGGGCGCAGGTTCTCACCGAAGCCAACAGCCTTGGCGGCGATGACGTGCTCCAGTGGTCCGCCCTGGTTGCCGGGGAAGACAGCAGAGTTGAGCAGCTGGCTCATCTTTTTGAGTTCGCCTTTCTTGTTGCGCTTGCCAAAGGGATTGTCGAAGTCTTTGCCCATGAGGATCACGCCGCCACGTGGTCCGCGGAGAGTCTTGTGGGTGGTGGTGGTGACGATGTGGGCGTATTTCACGGGGTTGTTGAGCAGTCCGGCAGCGATGAGTCCGGCAGGGTGAGCCATGTCGATCATTAGCAAGGCACCCACCTCGTCGGCGATCTTGCGCATGCGCTCATAGTCCCACTCACGGCTATAGGCTGATCCGCCGCCGATGATCAGCTTGGGTTTGTATTGCAGTGCGAGCTTCTCCATGTTGTCGTAGTCCACGCGTCCTGTTTCGCGGTTGAGCGTGTATCCGATGTGGTTGTAGAGGATGCCGGAGGTGTTGACGCTGCTGCCATGTGAGAGGTGTCCGCCCTGGTCGAGATCAAGGCCCATGAAGGTGTCGCCTGGCTTGAGCACGGCGAGCAGCACGGCTTGGTTGGCCTGTGCGCCGGAGTGGGGCTGGACATTTGCAAACTCAGCGCCGAAGAGTTTCTTGACGCGCTCGATGGCGAGGGTTTCTACCTGGTCCACCACTTGGCATCCGCCATAGTAGCGTTTGCCGGGGAGTCCCTCAGCGTATTTGTTGGTCAGATAACTGCCCATAGCCTGCATCACCTCGTCGCTGACGAAGTTTTCTGATGCAATCAGTTCCATGCCTCTGAGCTGACGCTGGTGCTCCTGCTCGATGAGGTCGAAAATCTCTTGATCTCTTTCCATAGTGTGAAGTTAATAATATGATTTATACAAGTTCTGCTTATACGAGTTCTACGTGGTTGATGTCCTGCTCTTTGTCGCAATAGTGGCATTTCACGATACCTTTTTCTTTGTCGATGACGGTGAAGAAGGTGTCCATGGGCTCGTTGTTGGTGATGCACTTGGGGTTGTTGCACTTGATGATGCCGTGGATCTCATTGGGTGTGACGACCATTTTCTTTTCCACCACCTCGTAGTCTTTGATGATGTTGAGCACCACGTTGGGCGCGATGACCGACAGTCGGCTGATTTCCTCGTCGGTAAAATATTTATTGGTGATCTTGATGATGCCTTTTTTTCCGAGCCGTTTCGAGGGCAGGTTGTAGCCGATGAGTGTGGGCACGTCGATATCGGTCAGATGCAGCAGACGCGCCACCTCATAGGTTTTCTCTGAAGGTATATGGTCGATGACAGTGCCGTTTTCGATGGCGGCGACTTGCAATTCTTTCTTTCCCATGATAAAAACTATGATGATCTGATAATACTCTGATAATGAATGCAGTGAGATACTATGATTAAAACTTTGACTCAATGATGGTCTTGTCGTTTTTCACATCATCGAGGGTGATCCCCAGGCAATAGCAGAAGATGGCTTCGCGGGCGTAGAGTCCGTTTTGGGCCTGCTGGATGTAGTAAGCGTGCGGATTGCTGTCGACGTCGTAGGCGATCTCGTTGACGCGTGGCAGCGGGTGCATGATCTTCATGTTGGGCTTTGCTTTGGCGAGCATGCTGTTGCGGAGAATATAGACGTTTTTCACGCGCTCATACTCCATCAGGTCGGAGAAACGCTCTTTCTGCACGCGGGTCATATAGAGAATGTCTGCGTCGGCAATCTCTTCCTCGTTGAAGGCGGTGTGCTCATGAAACTCGATGTCGTGTGCCTTGCAATAGAGCTTATATTCCTGCGGCATGGCGAGCTCCTTGGGCGCGATGAAGTGAAACACGGGGTGGAAATGGCGCATGGCGGTGATGAGGGAGTGGACGGTGCGGCCGTATTTCAGATCGCCCACGAGATAGATGTTGAGGTTCTCCAGCGTGCCCTGTGTCTTGTAGATAGAGTAGAGGTCGAGCAGGCACTGTGAGGGGTGCATGTGTGCGCCGTCGCCGGCGTTGACGATAGGGATGGGAGCCACCTCGCTGGCATACTGTGCCGCGCCCTCGATGTAGTGGCGCATGGCGATGATGTCGGCATAGTTGCTCACCATCAGGATGGTGTCCTTGAGGGTCTCGCCTTTAGTGGTGCTGGAAGTCTTGGCGTCGGAGAAGCCAATGACACGTGCGCCTAATCGGTTGGCTGCCGTCTGAAAACTGAGTTGCGTGCGCGTGGATGGCTCAAAAAACAATGTTGCGACGACCTTGCCTTTCAACAGCTCACGGTTGGGATGTTTCTCGAATTCCTTGGCCATGGCGAGCAGATACATAATCTTCTCTTTGGAGAGGTCTGCAATCGTCACAAAATTATGTTTGTCCATATTATTTTGATTGATGGGTTATTTTCGACTGCTAAGTTACTGATAATTTTCCATATAGTGGTGCTGTTTGAAAGAAAAATTGTATTTTTGCAAAAGAAATAATAAATATTCTGATGCGAAGGACTTTTATAAAAACACTGTGGGTATGTCTCATGTCATTGATTGGCATTGGGTTCCTCCTCTTTTTCCTCATTTGGTTTGGGGTGATTGGCTATTCGCCTGATATAGAAAACCTGCAGAACCCGATCAACAAAACGGCGTCGCAGATCTATTCGGCCGACGGCAAGATCATCGGCACTTACAATGCCGACAAGGCCAACCGCATACCTGTGCCTTATTCCAAGCTCTCGCCCTATTTGGTCAAGGCGCTGGTGGCTACGGAGGATGAGCGGTTCTATGAGCATTCCGGCATCGACTTCATCGCCTTGGGGCGAGCCATCGTCAAGCGTGGGCTCATGGGGCAGACAAGTGCTGGTGGTGGCAGTACGATCACGCAGCAGCTTGCCAAACAGCTCTATTCCGACCCTGCTCAGTCCACGACCCAGCGACTGCTGCAGAAACCCATCGAGTGGGTTACGGCCATTAAACTTGAGCGCAACTTCACCAAGGAAGAGATCATCTCTCTCTATCTCAACTATTTCGACTTCCTCCACGGTGCTGTGGGCATCAAGACAGCTTCCAACACCTATTTCAATAAGGAGCCAAAGGATCTTACCCTCAACGAGGCGGCACTGCTCATCGGCTTGTGCAAGAATCCCTCGCTGTTCAATCCTGTGCGCTATCCCGAGCGCGCCAAGCAACGCCGCAATGTGGTGTTGGGTCAGATGCTCAAGGCCGGTTATCTGTCAAGAGCTGAGTATGAGGAGAATGCGGCTCAGCCCATCGTGCTCCGTTTTCATCGTGCTGACCATAAGGATGGCACGGCGGTCTATTTCCGTGAATTCCTCAGACAATACATGATGATGGACGCACCGAAGAAAGCCGACTATCCGTCGTGGAACAAGCGGCAGTATGTCATCGACTCCATCGCTTTCGCCACGGACCCACTCTGTGGATGGTGCAAGAAACACACCAAGAAGGACGGTTCTTTCTACAATGTATATACCGATGGCTTGAAGATCTTCACCACCATTGACTCGCGGATGCAGCGCTATGCCGAGGAGAGCGTCTATGGCCATGTGGCGCAGTTCCTGCAGCCGGCCTTCAACGCTGAGAACCGCAAGAAACCCAATGCGCCCTTCACCAGTGAACTGACCTCGGAGCAAGTGCGGCAAATCATCGGACGGTCGATCCGGCAGAGTGAGCGCTACCGCAATATGAGGGAAGCGGGAGCTTCGCCCGAGGAGATCGACAAGGCTTTCCATACGCCTACCGACATGACGGTGTTTACCTATCATGGCGACATCGATACGGTGATGACCCCCTTGGACTCCATCCGATATTACAAGTCGTTCCTCCGTGCCGGATTCATGAGCATGGACCCGCATACGGGGCAGGTCAAGGCTTATGTCGGAGGTATGGATTTCGAGCACTTCCAGTACGATATGGTCATGGGAGGACGGCGTCAGGTGGGATCCACCATCAAGCCTTTCCTCTATTCACTGGCTATGGAAAACGGATTCTCGCCCTGCGATCTCGCACCCAACGTGCAGCGTACTTATATGGTAGCCGGTCAGCCGTGGACACCACGCAACGCCAACCACAACCGCTACGGTCAGATGGTGACGCTCAAGTGGGGACTCGCTCAGTCCAACAACTGGATTTCGGCTTATCTGATGAGTAAACTCAACCCCAACCAGTTTGTCACCATTCTCCATAAGTTTGGTATCAACAATCCCGATATCTATCCTTCCATGTCGCTTTGTCTTGGCCCGTGTGAGGTGTCGGTGGGCGAAATGGTGAGCGCCTACACTACCTTTGCCAATAACGGCATCAGAGTGGCACCGCTCTTTGTCACCCGCATCGAGGACAACGAGGGAAATGTGGTGGCTGAATTCCATCCCCGGATGAGTGAAGTGATCAGTTCGGAAAGTGCCAACAAAATGCTTGTGGAGCTCATGGCGGTCGTTGACGAGGGTACGGCAGGTCGACTGAGGTATAAATATAATATCCCCGGTGAGATTGGCGGCAAGACGGGTACCACCAACCGCAACTCCGATGCCTGGTTCATGGGCTTCACGCCGCAGCTCGTCAGCGGCGTATGGGTTGGAGGTGAGGACCGCGACATCCACTTCGACTCCATGCGCATGGGTCAGGGTGCTACGATGGCTTTGCCTATCTGGGCATATTTCATGAAGAAAGTCTATCGCGATCCCTCTTTGCCTTATAAGCCTACGGCGACATTTGAGATTCCCGAAGGCTTCAATCCTTGCGCCAAAGACGACGACGGCGGGCTCGGCATAGAAGAAGTCTACGAATAGCAGAGACTTGTCGTCTCTCTGACTAATAAACTATAACTAATAACATCTAAACGTATGCGAAAATTTGTCCGCATTTTGGGTCTGCTTTTCAGGATGGTGTAGACGGCAACTTTGATAGCAACAACGGTTCCGACAAGATCAGCGTTACATGGTGTCGCTTTCGCTATCTTATCAAGCCTTGGGCTGGTGGCTCGGGCGGCTCCGACAAGCACTGCTTCTCAGATCTTTGGGGTGGCAGCGACAAAAATATCAGCAAGGATGGCGGCAAGTTGAATACTACTTTTGCCAACTGCTGGTGGGACGAGGGTTGCATAGAGCGTATGCCACGCGTCAGATTTGGAAAGATTCATATTGTGAACTGCCTTTATTCGAGTAGTGTAGCTTCCTATTGTGTTGGTGCTGCCTACAGAAGTAATATATATGTAGAGAACACAGCATTCACAAGTTCTGCCGCTCAAAAGAACCCGTGGGCCGTGAAGGCAACCTCGTCAGGCTATAAGGATTATAATATCACGCTGAAAGGTTGTTACGGAGCATCTGATGCGCAGAGCCGTTCCGGCAATGAGGCTTTCTTCAATCCCTACTCCTATTATAAATACACACCGTATGCAGCAAACCTTGTCGGGAGTGTTGTGCCGGCCGGAGCAGGTGCGACCCTTTCTATTTCTGTTGGCGGATGGCCTAAGACATCATCGGCCAAACAGAACGTTGTTGACATGGAAACAAGAACGGACGAAACCACGACAACAGCTATTGAGAATATAAATGCTAATGAGAGCAGTGCTGTAGTCACATCCGTCAGGTATTACTCTGTTGACGGTCTGGAGCTTCCGACAATGAGAAAAGGTCTCAACATCGTGCGTACTACTTTCGCCGACGGAACGGTAAAGACGTCGAAGGTTTTCCGTAGATAGAGACTATATTTTTTTATTGGTTGCCGAGCAGACTTCTGCTTCCGTATGGCATCGATTTAGACAGGAAGACATAAAAGACATATTTTAAAGACAGCGTAAATGCTCAGCGAAAGATTTCTGTGGCTACAACAAATTACAGTCATTTCGTCAGTCTCTGACTGACATATTGACCATTGTTGTCAGGTTAATTGTTTAGGTATATACTTTGTAATAAGCAGAGTGAAGTTCGGAAGTCCGAAAGGATGGAAGAGCTCCAAAGAACTGAATAAAAACAATTAATACGATAATCAGGAGGTATGTCTTATGTTACTTGCTAAAAGAAATGATAACAATTGGATGTCAAACTTCTTTAATGACTTCTTCGACACGGATATGATGCCGCGCATGAACGCTACCGCTCCTGCTGTGAACGTCAAGGAGTCTGACAAAGGCTATGTGATGGAGATTGCCGCTCCGGGATTGAAGAAAGAGTATTGCCGCGTAAGCCTTGACAAGGACGGTAACCTCAACCTTAAGATTGAGGACAAGTTCGAGCACAAGGAGGAAGACAAGGCCGAGGACAAGAAAGAGCACTACCTGCGCCGCGAGTTCAACTACAGCAACTATGAGCAGACTTACGTGCTGCCCGAGGATGTGGACAAGGAGAAGATCAGTGCCAAGGTCGAGAACGGCATCCTCACGATCGACCTGCCCAAGATGAGCAAGGAGGCTGAGAAAGAGGAAAACAAGAGCATCGAAGTGAAGTAATCCATATACATATAGCTCATCTCTCTTACATAAATTCATAATATTTCTCTCTCGTCTCAAAGCGATACGTCGCCGAGAGGCGGGAGGGATTTTTTGTTTTCGTCATGGGGGCACTTAGGTCAAGGGACAGCGACGCTGCCAATCCTTTTTCCTTTTAACGCACCATCTTCGATGGTATTAAGAATATAACCGAATATCGAGAATAGGTTTTCTTGATATTCGGTTATATTCTTTATTCCGCGTAGCGGAGCGTTAACTCTAAAACAACTCATAGGTTTTATCTCTTGCGTCTTTGCGAGAGGGTATATTTGAGTGGTACGCTCTGTGCTCTCTCGCGGCGTAGCCGTCTTTGTGTTCTCTGTGTCTCTGTGTGAGTTTAGACGCTTATGATTTTGTGGCTCGGATTTATGATTTTCTGGCAATTAGCATTTATTAAGTGGCTGATATTATGGTAGTACTGATTCTTTTTCGTAACTTTGCGGGCATGAAGAGACTGTTGCACATATTTCCGGCATTGGTGTTCTCATTGCTGATCGTGGCGATGAGTGCAGGACTGAGTGTGGAAGTGTGCATGCATTCAGGCCGTGCCGAGGTGGCGCAGATCGCCGAGGCACAGGGCAACCACGACTGCCATGGCATGAAAGGCTGCATGGTGGTGAAGACCATCAAGCTGGCACCGAGCTCGCTGGCCGAGAGCCATCTCTTCGACTTCTCGCAGCACGGGGTAACTGTCGTGCCTACCACGGGACTGCTCTCTCTCGCACATTCATTCATCCTCATACATGCGCCCAGCGCATACATCCCCACATGGTGCTCGCCTCCGCGGGAATACCTGCACCATTTGCGTGTGCTCAGACTTTGAATCTTCATTGACGCAAGCTATATAATATAAGGTGTATATAGCAACAGAAAGAAAGGAGAATCATTTTTTTCGCAGTCAATGAATCATTCAAAGGAAATTCATCAATGAATAAGAATATCTTGTTTGCCGGCATGATGGGAATGCTGGCACATCCCTCTTTTGCCCAAAAAGCACCCGTCCAGAACACTGATTCCACAGCTACCAGTGCCCTCGACAGCGTGGGCATCATGCCCGATCAGACGCTTCACGAGGTGCAGGTGGTCAGCCGCAAGCCCGGCATGATGCGCATGAAGGGTGCCATGAACGGACAGATCATCTCTCAGGACGAGCTCTTCAAAGCCGCCTGCTGCAACCTCGGCGAGAGTTTCACCACCAACCCTTCGGTCGACGTGAGCTATAACGACGCCGCCACAGGTGCCAAGCAGATCAAGCTGCTCGGACTCAGTGGCAAATACGTGCAGATGCTCACCGAGAACCTCCCCAACTTCCGTGGTGCCGCAATACCCTATTCCCTGGGCTATGTGCCCGGCACGTGGATGAAAAGCATACAGGTGAGCAAGGGCAATGCCAGCGTGAAGAACGGCTACGAGGCCATGACCGGACAGATCAACGTGGAGTATCTCAAGCCCGAGGACGACGAGAATGTGCACGTCAACCTCTATGGCAACACCATGAGCCGCATCGAGGCCAACGCTGACGGAAACGTGCATCTTGCTAAAGGACTGAGCACCGAGATCCTCGGACACTATGAGGATAATCTCAAAGAGCACGACAGCAACAAGGACGGATTCATGGACGACCCGCAGACACGGCAGTTCAACTTGCAGAACCGCTGGTATGGCAAGACGGGCAACTATATCTTCCACGGTGGTCTCTCGCTTTTGGACGAGAAGCGGGAGAGCGGACAGACCAACCACGAGGGAGTGCTCAGCCATCAGACCGAGCCGCTCTACCGCATCGACCTCAACACCCACCGCTACGAAGGCTATATGAAGCACGCCTTCATCCTCGACCCCAGCCACGGTACAAACATCGCCTGGATGTCTTCCGCCTCGATGCACGAGATGGATGCCACCTACGGTCGCAAGGCTTACGACGTCAACGAGAAAAACGTCTACTCGCAACTGATGTTCGAGACCAACTTCACTCCTGAGCACAACCTCGCAGTCGGTGCCTCGCTGAACCACGACTATGTGGGTCAGACCTACCTCGGCCAGCGGCTCAACGAAAAGGAGAATGTCGTCGGCGGCTATGCCCAGTACACCTACAACCTCCACGAGCGTCTCGTGGCCATGGCGGGCATCCGCGTCGACCACAGCTCGGAATACGGCACCTTCGTCACGCCCCGCTTTCATGTGAAGTGGCAGGTCAACGACCTGTGGAGCCTGCGCGCCTCTGCCGGTAAGGGCTATCGCACGGTGCACGCCCTGGCCGAGAACAACTATCTCATGGCCAGCGGACGTCAGCTCGTCATCGACAAGCTCGACCAGGAGAATGCGTGGAACTATGGACTCAGCACGGCGCTGAACATCCCACTCGGCCGTCAGACACTGAAGCTTAATGCTGAGTACTACTATACTCGCTTCGGCAATCAGGCCGTCATCGATTATGACACTGATCCATCGCAGATCCATATCAGCAACCTGCATGGTAAGTCCTACTCCCACACCTTCCAGATCGACGCCACCTATGACCTCTTCCGGGGCATGACCATGACGGCAGCCTATCGCTACAACGATGTGAAGACGACCTACGGCGGCGAGCTCCTGCGTCAGCCGCTGACCAACCGCTACAAAGGTCTGCTCACGGCCTCGTACAAGACACCGCTCGGCCTCTGGCAGTTCGACGCAACCTTCGCCCTCAACGGTGGTGGTCGCCTGCCCAAGGCTTACACCTTGGCCGACGGCACGTCTTCTTGGAAAGAAAGCTACCCCGCCTATGGACAACTCAACGCGCAGGTCACCCGCACCTTCCGCCATTTCTCAGTCTATGTGGGTGGTGAGAACCTCACGGGCTATAAGCAGAAAAATCCGATCATCGATGCCGCGCATCCGTGGAGCAGCACCTTCGATCCTACCCTTGTCTGGGGACCCATGCAGGGCGCAAGAGCATATATCGGCATACGCTATAATTTGAAGTAAGAGAACATGTATCCTAAGGCCAAGGCTCCTTCGAGGAGCTTTGGCTGTTGTCAATAATTGTAATTATCAATCAAATCAATCATTTTAATCAGAAATCGATATGAAGAAGTTATTCTTTGCAATGATGCTGGCAGCCATGAGCACTGCCGCCAACGCTAAGAGCGCCAACGATACGCTCATCGTCACCACCACACCGCAGATGCACTGCGCCAACTGCGAGAACAAGATCAAGAACGGTCTGCGCTTTGAGAAGGGTGTCAAGGACATTCTCACCAGCGTGGAGAACCAGACCGTGACTATCGTCTACAACCCTGCCAAGACTGACAAGCAGAAGCTCGAGGCCGCCTTCCCGAAGTTCGGCTACAAGGCCCGTGAACTGAAGAAGGGCGAGAAGGTCGAGCGCGACATGAACGAGCAGTGCGACAACATGTAAATGCATTAAAAACAATTCATTTGATAAAGAACAATAGTTATGGATAAAGATTTTCTTCGCGACAACGACTTGGGTCTGCTGTTGCTGCGTCTGACAGTAGGTGGTCTGATGCTCTTCCACGGTGTTCATAAGCTCATCTATGGCGTCTCTGCCATTGAGGGCATGTTGGCAGGTATGGGCCTTCCCGGCTTCATCGCCTACTTCTCTTTGGCAGCCGAGCTGCTGGCCTCTGTGCTCATCGTGCTGGGTGCGTGGACGCGCGTGGCTTCCGTAGTGATGGTGGGCAATATGGCAGTTGCCATCCTCATGGCTCATCTGTCCGTCATCTTCTCCGTGGATCCGATGACCGGTGGCTGGGCGATTGAGTTGCCGATGCTCTACCTTCTCGGTGCCGCTGTGCTTTGCTTCACCGGTGGCGGCAAGTATGCCGTGACCAAGGGGCATGTGACCGATTAACGGCATTATCAGGTTTTCTTACAAAACCTCTTCATCCTGACTGTTCATTCTACGTCGTGAAGGCTGGCTTTCATGGGGCTTTGGCTTCGTCGAAAGTGGCATCTTTGATAGAAATCACTGAGATGACACGATGAAACAACTGAGATGACACGAAGAAACAAGTGAGATGATGAGGTGAAACAAGTGAGATGATGCGCAAAAACCACTGAGATGACAAGGCAAAACCACTGAGATGAGTGCTTGAAAAGGCGTTTCTCTTTTCAAGAAAGCAGAGGTTTTGCTATAAGTGGTTGATTGTTAGTAGATTATAGAAAATGCTCTGAAAATCGCGAAATTCGGAGCAGAAGAGGACTTGATTCAGAAAAACGTCACCACAGAGACGGAAAAATGTCAATTTCTTCAACAGATATTGCTTTTTCCACTCTGTGGTGATGTTTTTTTTTGATACCTTGTGCAAACATAAATGCTTGGTCAATGCACGGCAATGTATGTAAGAATAATAACGTATATATCCAAACAGGTTATAAGTAGTGTACCTCTTTACGAGCTAATACAAGTAATTTATAGCGTATGGCAAGACGAATAAATGATTCTGCTGTCAAAGAAGACTGCTTGATAGGAATGCCACCAATAACTTTTTCCCCTTTGTATTTTATAGTAATCCCTGCGTGTGATTTAAATTTTTCACTCGGATAAGCTACGACATCAAAAATTGTGTCGTCGTCAGACAAAGCTCTTGTTTCCCCTACATTTAGAGTGGAATATGCTATTGCTGTTCTATTTCGTCTGTTAGGAACAAGTTGCATCTCTTCTTTCCATGAAGGAATAGAGGTTCGTAATACAGAAAGATAGTCTTCTGATATATGGCTACGGAGTTCAAATGCCGCAGGCAACAGCGTTCCATTGTGTATCATTTTGGGTGAGAATAGTATTCTCGCTACATCTTCTCTATTTTCAATCATGGTTGATGGCTTTGATGGCTTTGAGTAATCTGCTTGTTGACAATTTTATATGATCTTCTCCTTTGAGTCCAGAGTCGGCCAAAATAAAGTATGAAAACTCCTTTTCTGCCAAATTGATTTGGGCTTGGCGCTTTGAGTTCTCAAGGATCATCGTACCATTTTTCTCTGGGAAAATGTTCCAATCTTTTAGATCGTCTTCGTTACTCTTTTCAAGAAGACGTTTAAAGGACTTGATAACTATAGGGCTAAGGGGAGCTGCAGACTCGTCGTCCCATCCTTTTTTATAGGACTCATAGTCTGCTAAATCTTTCAGAAGGCGTTGTGCCGTTGGAGATATAGCAGGTGTAGTCGTCTTCAAGGCTATGCTTTTTACTCCTTGAATGGATCTCATTACCTTTTTCAGGCTTGGAAGTATAGACTTGTCCTCTATTTGTATTACCAGTTCTGTCATCGTCTGTGTTTTTTTCTGCAAATATACGAGTTTTACGCTATATCTGCAAACGAAAAGGGCGAAAAGCATCAGGATCTGATGCTTTTCGCCCTTATGGTTGTATCGCCGGTGACTTTACTTCACTGCGATGCTGATGGTTTGTCTGATGCCGCTTGCCGTGCTGACCTTCACCGTGATGGTTCCCGGCTTGTGTCCGCTTCTGACAGTGGCAACAAGCATGCCGTGGAAGAGATGCATGTGAGGTTCGGTGAAACGCTCCAGCGAGGTAGCGTCGCCATTGCAGATGCCCTGGAAGGTTCCAGCCCCCGAGACATCGACGTGGATGTCATCGGCAGCGTCGGGACAGAGGTTGCCGTCTTTGTCGGTCAGTGCCACTGTGATGTAGCTCAGATCGTTGCCGTCGGCATGGAGCGTGTCTTTGTCGGCAGTGAGGCTCAGAGCGGCAGGGGCACCGGCGGTGTGCACGGTCTCTTCGCCGGCGGCTTTTCCGTTTTTGTCATAGACGACCACCTTGAGCTCACCGGGCTCGTAGACCACGCCGTCCCACATCAGACGGTAGCGCGAGAGGAGGCTGTCGGTGATCTCCTTGCCCATCTTCTCGACGAGCTTCCCTGCGGTTGTCGACACCGACATGCGTCCCGTCTTATGGCGTCTGCCCTGGCTCTTGCCGTTGACGAAGAGCTCAGCCTCGTCGTAGTCGGTGTAGCACATCACCGGTGTCACCTTGCCTTCGCGTCCCGGCCATGTCCAGTGGGGCAGCAGATGGACGGTGTGGTCGCGGTGGTTCCATACCGAGCGGTAGAGATAGTAGCGGTCCTTGGGCAGTCCGGCGAGGTCGCAGATGCCGAAATAGCTGCTGCGCGACGGCCAGTAGGTGTCGTAGGGCGTGGGCTCGCCGAGATAGTCAAAGCCCGTCCAGACAAACTGCCCGATGGTGTAGTCCTTGTCGTCCTGAGCCATGAAGTCGCTCTCGGGCAGGTTGCTCCAAGAACAGTACTCGGTGTCGTAGCTCGAGCATTGTCCGTCGGGGTAAACATTCTCGTCCGATACGGTCACGGGGAACTTATACACGCCACGGCTGCTTACTGTAGAGGCCGTCTCGCTGCCAAGGAGAAAGCCTTGGGGCAGTTTCGAGATGTTGCGGTCATATTTATACACGCGGTAGTTAAATCCCGGGATGTCCATCACTTGTGCGAAGCCCGACTTCAGCGCGTCCTCGGCACGGTCCATGCCTTGTGTGACCTGTCGGGTGGGGTCGAGGCGATGGCAGATGTCCTGCAGACGTCGTGCGATGGCGACGCCCTCCTGGCTCCACTGTTCCGGTATCTCGTTGCCGATGGAGTACATCACCAGCGAGGGATGGTTGCGGTGGTTGCGTACGAGGTGCTCGATGTCCTTGTCGGCCCATTGGTCGAAGAAGCGGGCGTAGCCGTTCTTGCACTTAGGATAGCGCCACATGTCGAAGCTCTCGGCCATGACCATCATGCCTAACGAGTCGTAGACCTCCATCTGCATTGTCGACGGCATGTTGTGCGACGTGCGAATGGCGTCGCAGCCCATGTCTTTGAGAATCTTCACCTGGCGGATGAGCGCCGCCTTGTTGACAGCGGTGCCGAGCGGTCCGAGGTCGTGGTGGAGGCATACGCCTTGGAACTTACGGCTCACGCCGTTGAGCTGGAAGCCATGTTCACGCGAGAAGGCGATGGTGCGGATGCCTGTCTTCATCGTGCGGCTGTCCACGACGGTGGCGTGTCGGCCTTGCCCTTTGACGAGTTCGATCCTGGCCTGATAGAGCGTTGGTGTCTCCGGTGACCACAGTTGTGGGCGGGCTACCCGGAGGCGCAGGCCGACCTTTCCGTCGTTGCCCACCTTGCCCTCGGCTGTTGCCGCCACTTTTCCGTCGGGTGCGTAGAGCTGTATCCGCTCACAGAGCTGCTCGCCCTGTCCACCCTTGACATTGTCGCTGTAGACCAGTGTAGCCTCGTTGGCGTCAGCCTTCTCGGTGTAGAGGAAGCACTGCCATGGGTCGAGAAACGCCTTGCCGGTGAGGATAAGGCTGACAGGGCGGTAGAGCCCTCCGCCCGGGTACCATCGACTGCTCTCCTCGCGATTGTTGAGGCTGACGACGACCTCGTTGCTGCGTCCCTTCATCATATAAGGAGTGATGTCGATGCGGAAGGCGTTGTAGCCATAGGCCCACCATCCTGCCAGTTTGCCATTGACATAGACGTGAGGCTCGCTCATGGCACCGTCGAACTGGAGGTAGGCGTGGGTGGCACGCTTCGGTACGGACAGCGTGCGGCGGTAGAAGCCTCGGCCTATCCAGGGCAGTGCGCCCGAGCGTCCCGACTTCTCGCTTTTCTCCTTCTCGCCGTTTTGAGTGATAGCCACATACTGCAAGTCCCATTTCTTGTCAAAGGGGCCGCTGATAGCCCAGTCGTGGGGAATGGAGATGGATTGCCAGTGGAGGCTGTCGCGTGAGAAAAGCCAGCCTTGTTGCAAGTTGACTTCCTGGTGCTGACTCAAGACACGGCTCTTGGCGAGTGCCGATGCAGGCGCGGTGGCCAGCAAGGACAAAAAGAGGATGGTGAATGGTTTCATCTGTATCGTTTATTTAAGTATGTTACTTCATTTGAAGGCATCGAGGGCCTTGGTCGGTTTTCCACTGTTGTCGAAAGCTCCTTTGGCATATTGCTTCCATCCGTTGTAGCATTCAGGCTCCCAGTAGAAGACACCCTCGCAGGCCGGCACCTTTTTCGCCCCGTCGACGAGATGCCTGAGGCAGGGCTCAGCCTGCTCCGAGTTCCAGTCCATGCCTACCTCGCTGATGACGATATCGGTGCCATAGCGTTGCTTCAGCTTGTCGATGTTGGCGAGGCAGTCGGCTACTTCCGTGGTCCAGTCACTGTCGCCGGGATAGAGACTCATGCCGATGACATCCCACTTGCCTCCGGCGGCTTTCAGTCCGTCGAAGAGCCAAGTGAACTTACCGAGCTTGTTGCCCTGGTCCACGTGTACGATGACCTTGGTCTTGGGATACACCTCTTTGGCGGCATCGTAGCCCGCATTGACCAATTGGGCGAAGTTGGCGAAGTTGCCGTCGGAGACTTTACCCATCGGCCAAAGCATTCCCGTAGTGGTCTCGTTGCCCACTTGCACCCATTCCACGCTGTCGATGCCAGCCTCTTTCAGCGCTTCCAGCACAGTTCTGGTATGGTTGGCTACGGCTTGCTTCATCTCCTCCAGTGTGTAGTTTTTCCAGGCTTCCGGAATGTTTTGCTTGCTGGGATCAGCCCAGAAGTCGGAATAGTGGAAGTCGATCATCAGTCTCATGCCGAGGTTGTGGGCACGGACGGCTTTGGCAACCACGTCTTGCTGCCCGCACCATCCGTCGGCGGGATCCACCCAGACACGCAGTCGGATGGCGTTCATGCCTAAGGACCGCAGGATCTTCATGCAGTCATTCTTGCGCCCCGTAGCGTCGTAGAAGGCAATGTCGTTGGCCTCCATCTCGGTGAGCCAACTCACGTCGGCACCCTTGGCAAAGCCACCCATGTCGTAGGTCTTTGCTGTCTGTGCTCCCACCGTGTCGTCGTCGCTGCATGCCGAGAGCGAGACGGCAAACAGACTGAGCAGGGCGGCAGCGGCCGTTTTCAGAATATTCATTTTTTTCATGTGTTCCTTATTTATATATGTTGATGATTGAGGATTTATTATTTTATGGTGTGAAAAAAATTATTTGCTGTAGCTCCACTTCAGCGTGTTGAGGTCGGCAGTGACGGTCAGCATGGTTCCTGACTCAAAGTCAGCATTGAACCAGGTGTTCCAGGCGTCCTCGGCAGAAGAGAGCGTGAACTGGTCGCTGGGGTCAGAGCCGTACCAGATGTTGTTCTCTGTATCGACAAGTTTAAAGTTATCCCACTGCGAGGCCTTATAGGTGCCGGTATACACGCCCTTGGTTTCAGTCTGATTGAGGGTGGCGAGCAGTGTGCTGCCATCTTTGGAATACATGGCGAGGGTAGCGGGCAGTGGTGTCTGAGGCTTCTCGTCGGGTTTCTTCTCACCCTCCACCACAGAGAAGTGGAACTGCGCATCGGCGGGCAGAATGGCGAGTGTCACGGTGTATGTGCCGCCCTTGGCGAGCGTGGTGTCAGCGAGGGCGAGGCTGATGTCCTTGGAACTCGATGTGCGAGTCGTTGTGTTGTACTCCTTCGCGTCGGCCTGTGCGGTCAGTCGGGTGTTGTCGTCCACCTTCATCACGGCGCTCCACGAGTCCGTCGAACTGTCGTAGGTCAGGTCCATACCGTTTACCTTCACGGTTATGATGTTGGCAGCACTCCAGGTCTTGCTCTTCGTGTCCACGGTGACATACCAGTCGCCCTTGCCGTCGGCAAACCAGCAGTTCCACGCGTCGGAGGCGTCAGAGAGTTCAAACTCATGTCCGTCGGCGGCATAGTTGCCCCACAGCGTGCCGTCCTTTTCCTGGAACCAGCAGTTGAGCCATGCCGTGGCTTTCATGTATCCGGTGTAGATGCCGTTTTCCGTGGGTGAGAACAGTTGAGCGATGACATCGGTCTTGTCCTTGTTGAGCACGTCGACGCTGTTCATGTGTATGGTAAAGGGCGTGACCATCACCTTGCACACATTGCTGTAGGCAGGAGACATGTTGTCGCCCTCTTTCGACATGACGCGGAAGTAGAGCGGAGACTGCGCGTCGGGTGTCAGTCCGAGTCCTTTGGCCAGACTGTTCAGGTCGTCGCCGGTGTAGGCTTTGGATAGATTGGTCACTGTGGTTTGTGTGCAGTTTTCGAAATTCTCGTTGGCCGAGACTTGTAGATAAGTCTTCAGTAGTCCGTCGGCAGCAGTCTTGGTGGAGTCGGATGTCAGCAGGTCGGGATTTTTCCATGCCAGCGACAACACGATCTTTGCTTTGTTGGCGGTAGAGAGTGCTACCTCGTCGGTGGAGGCCACCAGCGAAGAGGCACCGAAGCCGTTGAGGAAGATAAGGTCACCGTCCTTGTTGCAACTGCATAGGCTGGCAATGACGGCCGCCACGATGATGAAACGATATAATAGTTTGTTCATGGTGCTTGTTGATCAATAGTTTTCGTTATACAGGTTGGGATTTGCAGTCAGGTCGGTGGTCGGTATGGGGTAGATGTTGTACTTGTTGTCTACGGCCATGCCCTCCTTGGTACCGCCCTTCCACTGCCAGAGATATTTCGACGTGGTGAAGGCACCGAAGCGGATGAGGTCTGTGCGGCGCTGGCATTCGAGATAGAGTTCACGTGCGCGCTCGTCGAGCAGGAAGTCGGTGGTGAGCTCGTTGACTTTGATGTTGCTGCTGTTGTTGCCAAAGGCACGCCGGCGCAGAGCGTTGACATAGTCGAGTGCCTGGTTGAGCGATCCGCCTTGTCCACCGCGAACGACAGCCTCGGCATACATCAGGTAGACGTCGGCCAGACGGAAAAGTGGAAAGTCGGTGTTCACGCCACCGTCGGCTGTGTTGGAGGCTTGCTGCCCGTCATCGGTCATGTTGGTCCACTTGATGGGGAAGTAGCCCTGAGTCTGATCGTCGATTTTTTCGAGATACTGGCTTTGTCCCTTGGTGAAGAACATGAAGCGGTTGTCGCCGTCGGCAAACTTCGAGGTCAGTTCTCCACGAGAGCGGAACATGCCCCAGGCTTTTGTCACGCCATAGTCGGCAGGGTTGAGGTCGGCAGAGGTGTTGCCGAGTTCACCGCAGATGATATAAGTGGTGGTGCCCCACGTCACGGTGTGCTTGGCGTCGACGGGCAGTGCGAAGATGATCTCGTCGGTGCGTTTGTCGTTGTCGGCGTTGAAGAGCTGTGCATAGTCGCTGTGGAGGGTATAGCCCTGGTCGATGGCATTGTTGCAGGCTTGGATACACTCAGTGTATTTCTGTTTGCCCGTGTAGACCTCGGCATTGAGATAGAGACGGGCGAGCAGCGTGTAGGCGGCACCCTGCGAAGCACGTCCGTAAGGACATTCGCTGGCCGGGTAGAGGTCGGTCACGCAGTCCTTCAGTTCACTTTCGATATAGTCGAAGGTCTGCTGCGGCTCGTAGCGCGGAGGCGTGAAGCTGCCCACGGGATCGTTTTCCGTCACGAAGGGAATGTAGCGGAAGAGGTCGAGGGCATGGTAATAGAACAGCGCACGCATGAAGCGGGCCTCGGCACGATAATGCCGCAGGTTGTCCTGGTCAGTGCCGGTGGCAGCAGCTACCGTCTCCGGCGAGCAATGACGCAGAAACTCGTTGCACAGCGCGATGTTGTAGTAGATGCGGTAATACATATCCGCCACCCACGGGTCGTTGGCATCCCAGGAGAGATAGGTCAGGTCGCCCGTCTTGTCGCCCGACAGCCAGGTAGAGGCCACCTCGTCGGTGCCGTCCTCCTGCAGGTTGAAGAGGTCACGCATGTAGTCTTGTCCCTCGTTGCTGGAGAGATCAGGGTTGTCACCGCCCTTGCCCTGGCCGGTGGTGGTCATCGACGTGTAGATCTTGCCGAGCACGGCGCGATAGTTTTCTGTGGTGTTGTAGACCTCTTTTGAAGTGGTCTCGGTGTGAGGGAACTGGTCGAGGCTTTCTGTGCACGCCGAGAGCGAGACCGTCAGAGCGCCGGCCAGAAGTATGTGGTTGATAATAGATGTTCTTTTCATGGTTGAGAGTGTTTAGAATTGTAGTCCGATGCTGAGCGAATAGGTTCTTGGACGTGGGTAGAAGCTACTGTCCATGCCGTTGGGCACCTCGGGGTCGACACCGTCGTAGTTGGTGATGGTGAACACGTTCTGCACGAGTGCCGAGACGGTCAGGTCGGCGATCCAGCGGTTGAGTCTGCCGAAGTCATAGCTCAGCGAGAGATTGTCCATCTTCACAAACGAGGCATTCTCGACATAATAGTCTGAGAGATGCTGGCGCGTCTGGAATCCTGTGGCGAGATAGCTGCGGTTGAGGTTGTTGAGCTGGTAGGCGTTGTAGCTCACGGTCTCCCAGGCGCCGGTGTTCATGGCCATGCCGTTGTAGACATAGTTGCCGATGTTGGCGCGCAGCGAGGTGCTCAGTGTCAGCGAGCGCCAGCGCAGCGAGGTGCTCAGTCCCATCATCACGTCGGGAGCCGGCGACTTATAGCGGTAGCGGTCTTCAGAGTTGATGACGCCGTCGCCGTTGAGGTCAGCATACGCACCTTCGATCGGTTTGCCCGTGGCAGGGTCGTAGAGCTGATGATAGAGATAGAACATATAGGGCTCGTAGCCCTCGGAGAGCACTTGGAACTGATAGGAGTCGATGCTCGGTCCGACGAGCACGTTGGTAGTCTGCGAGCCCTTGACGAGCGAGAGGTTCTTGACCTTCATCTGTTCCCATGTGATGTTGTAGCTCAGGTTCCATTGCCAGTCCTTGGTCTGTATGGGTGTGACGTTGAGTGAAGCTTCCAGTCCGTGGGAGTCGACGTTGCCCACATTGGTCAGAATGCTCTTGGCGAAGTTGGTACCGGCGGCAGAGGGCACAGTGGCGAGCAAGTCTTCGGTCTTGCGTGTGTAGTAGTCCAGGCTGCCGGTGATGCGGTTGCCAAGGAATCCGAAGTCCACTCCGAAGTCCCATGACTTTGTTGTCTCCCATTTCAGGTTTGAGACGTATGCCTCGGGGCGATAGGTGAGGATATATTCACCATTCATCATCGCCTCGGCACCGGCGACGCTTTGTGTGTAGACCGGCAGATAGTTGTAGTTGCCGATGCCGTCCTGCTGTCCTGTGACACCATAGCTGGCGCGCAGTTTCAGGTTGCTGAGGACCTTGCTGTCCTTGAGCCATTTCTCCTGAGTCATCGTCCATCCGAGTGCTACCGAAGGGAAGGTGCCCCAGCGGTTGTCGCCGGAGAAGCGTGAGGTGCCGTCGCGGCGGAGAGTTGCCGTGAGCAGGTAGCGACTGTCGAAGGAATAGTTCAGACGGCCATAGTAAGATTTCAGCACATGGCGGTAGTCGCTGGCTTTGACGGTAGAGAGATCGTCGCCATTGGCGTTGCGTGTGACATACATCGGTGTGGTGCTCTTCCAGTACTGGTAGTCGTATCCAGCAGTCACCTCCACGTTGCTTCGTGCGGGTTCAAAGTAGTGGCTGTAGTTGGCGTAGAGCGTCATCAGCTGGTTGGTGTTTTTCTGAGGGCCATAGCCGTAGTCCAGTCCCAGGGTGGAGAAGTTCGAGGCTGCCGTGGTGGGCACATATACTGTGCCTTCGCCTCGGGCGATGTCAGTGCCCACGGTGGCATGGAGTTTCACGTCGGGGAAGAAATGGAGTTTGTAGTCCACGTCAAAGCTGCCGATGAGGCGCTTCACCGTGGAGCGCGAGTCATATTGGTCGACCAGTCCGCGTGGGTTGCACACGCCGCCGTTGACAGGAACGCCCGAGGCATCCAGTGCCTCGTTGTATCCGCCATAAGTGGTATTGTCGGCGTAGACAGGCAGGGTGGGGTTGAAGGTGGCGGCGGCCCAGATGGCACTGCCGTTGTAGAAGCTGTTCTTATTATAAGTACCCTTGATGTTGAGTGTGAGCTTCAGATGGTCTTGGAAAAAAGAGGGGTTGAGCACTACGTTGCCGGTCCATCGCTTGGCGTTGTCCTTGCGCACGAGTCCGTCCTGACTGTAGAATCCTGTAGACACACGGAAGGGCAGGAACCCCGCAGTGCCCGAGAGGCTCAGATTGTTGTCGGTGCCGAAGGCGGTGCGATAGACTTGGTTGTTCCAGTCGGTATTGTCGTTGCCAAGCAAAGCCCGCTGTGCAGCGGTGCCTTGGGTGTTGATGGTATTGACAAACTCGTCGCGGCTCATCATGTCGATCATACGCGTACGGGTCTGCAAGCTGTTGGTTGTGCTGAAATTGACGCGCAGCTTTCCTTTGGCACCTTTTTTCGTGGTGATGATGATGACACCATTGGAAGCACGCGAACCATAGATGGCCGTGGAGGAAGCGTCTTTGAGTACAGTCATGCTCTCGATGTCGTTTGGGTTGATCAGGCTCAGGAAGTTGCTGCCGTTGCCCGATATGCCGCCTTGCTCCAAGGGTATGCCGTCGAGGACGATGAGCGGGTCGTTGCTGGCGTTGAGCGAGGCACCGCCACGGATGCGGATTGTGGAGCCCGCGGTAGCCGAACCGCTGTTTGACATGATCTGTACACCGGCCACCTTGCCGTTGATGAGTTGCTCCGGGCTGCTCACCAGTCCCTTGTTGAAGTCCTTGGACTGTACGGTAGACACCGAACCGGTCAGGTCGCTGCGCCGTGTGGTACCATAGCCCACGACGACCACCTCATTGAGGTTGCGCTGTGTGCTGTGCAACTTGATGACGAGCGTGCCGTTGGTGATGCTCACCTCCTGGGTGTCGTAGCCGAGATACGAGACGCTTAACTTGCGGGATGGACCATTGACGTTCATCTTGAAATTACCGTCCATGTCGGTGACGGTACCGTCTTTACTGCCTTCCACCATGATGGTGGCACCCATGAGCGGACTGCCGTCATCAGCATCGACCACGCTACCCGTGATGGTCTTTCCCTGACTCCACACGCTAAGCGGAAGCGTCAGCATACAACCCGTCAATGACACATAGAGCCATTTGGGCAATGTCTTGTTGTTGTTCTTCATTTAGGTTCTGATTAAAATGTTATTAGTGTTTCAATGTCTTCGTGCTGCAAAGTTAGACTTCTCTGCTTAGTGAAGGGATGTTATTTTGGACAAATGAGGGTAGAAATTGGACAACCATGCTGTTTTTCCTTGTCTTTTTTGTACTTTTGCAACTATCTAATAACTTAGCTTATGCCAGATCTTCAATTCAAGAGGCACTACACCTTATTATATATATATGTAGCCGTCGCGTTGCTGACGGTATTGGGTTCACTGCCTATTGTAGCCCAACCACTGCGTTTCAACAATTATGCCTTGCCCGACGCGTCGACCGTCCTTGCTGTTGAGCAGGACGGGCAGGGAATCGTCTGGCTGGGCACAGAGCGCGGACTCTATAGTTTTGACGGTTACCAGTGCTATCCCCGCTACCGTGCACATACGTTTTCCGAGAGCCGTGTGCATTGTATCCTACGTATTGGGCAGCGGCTCTATCTCGGAGCCGACGATGGTTTGCTCGTCTATGACATCCGGCGCAATGCTTATGAGCGTGTGGCGAAGTCGCCCAAGGACATTAGGGCCCTGCTGTCCGTGGGACAGCGAATGTATATCGGTGCCTCGTCGGGTCTCTTTGTCTATGACCATCATGGCGTGAGCCGTGTCAAGGGCATCGCCTCCGCCGTCTACTCGTTGTTGGCAGCCGGGGGCACTGTGATGGTCGGTACGCTTGACGGTCTCTATACCCTTCGTGGCCGTGTGGGGCGCGTCCTGCTCAGGTCAGGTCGTCAACCTCTTGTCAACGCCATGATACGCGACAGCCGCCGGAAGTGTGTATGGTTGGGTACGGAGGGAGCACTCTATGCCTTTAGGCAAGGACATGTCGTGGAGGAAAAGGCACTTCGCGGCAATTCGGTAAAAGCCTTCTCCCTGAAAGCAGACGGTACCCTCTTCATCGGTACTGACAACGGGCTTTATGCCTATCGTGCCGAGAACGATGTCACACGCTATGGTCACGACGCACGCGTTCCGTCGACGATCGCCAACAACATCGTCTGGACACTCTTTCGCGACCGATGGGATAATCTCTGGCTGGGCACCGACAACGGACTCTCGCTGTTGGCCGAAAACAGTTTTTTCCAATGGGTGCCCATCAGTGACATCACGAATAGTGGAGATGGCAATAGACTGCATGCTTTCTTTCAAGATCGTGAAGGCTATAACTGGGCAGGTGGTACCGACGGCATTCTGCGCTTCCGTACGCAGGGCGACGGTTACAGCCACGTGGCCTGGTATCGGCAGGGCGACGCCGCCTATTCACTCTCTCACAACCGAGTGAGGAAAATCTATCAGGATGCCGACGGCACACTGTGGGTGGCTACCGACCACGGCATCAACTGCTATGATCCCGCTACCGGACAGTTCCGCAACTTCATCGTGGCTGATCCATCGGGCAAGTACACGACGACATGGGCCTACGACATCGTAATGGACCGGCAACATAGATTGTGGATAGCATCGTACATGGGTGGTATCTTCATCATTTTCAAGCAGAAGCTCTTGGCTTCCGGCGGTTACTGCGTGGCAGACCACCATCTGTCAACAGCAGACGGATTGCCGAGTATACATGTCGGCCAACTGGCTATCGGCAACGGGAATAATATCTGGGCACTCTTCTATGACAAAGGCTTGGCGTGTGTGCCCCACGGACAGGGTAAGGCTATCCCCGTGAAGACAGGCAGAACCTATAATTTCATCGCCACTGACGTGCGTGGGCAACTGTGGGCCGGATATGACGGAGGTGTGGACATCTTTGCTTCACCGTCGCAGGCTCCGCGTACGATCAACTTTCACGATGATGGTCCCGAGGGACGCGTATCGACGATCTGTCCGGTTGGCGACCGCATGTGGGTCATCACCGGCAATGTTTGCCGCATCATCGGCAACAAGGGCGATAACGTCAACTATCGTCTGCCTTCAGCCGATGTGCTTGCCGCAAACTACAGTACTCGCGACGGTATGGTCTGTCTGGCTGGCAGCGATGGCTTTTATCGCGTCGATGCTGCCAGTCTGACAAGATTCTCGGTACAAGAACCGGTTTCGCTGGCAGCACTCTACGTCAATGGCCGGCTCTACAATCCTTCTGGCTGCAATCTGTCCTATGCCCGCAGCGTCACGCTGAGCCATCGTGAGAGTACCGTGGCGTTTTGTTTGACAGACATTCCTTTTGCCGACCACCCCTCGGCACTCTATGTCTATCGCCTTGAAGGACACGACAAGGGATGGACAGCATTGGATTCCGAGAATGGACACATTGCCTACAACGGACTGCCATACGGCGATTATCGCTTGGAAGTAAGAACGCTTGATGGCAATGGTCGTCCTGCTGACGAAGTCTATGGTTTCGACGTTCATATCTTGCCGCCTTGGTATCTCAGTATGTGGGCAAAGGCAGTGTATGCCCTGCTCTTTGTGGCACTGTGTTGCTGGGGGTGGAACTTCTGGCGTGTGCGCCAGCGTCTGCGTCAGGAACAACGCGAGAAGGCAAAGATATTGGAGCAGGTTCACACCAAGGCTGCGTTTTACTCTCAGTTGGCCCGGCGCCTTAACCACCATCTACGCACACTGATGGCTACGGCCAACACGATGCTCGCAACAGGCAACGCTAAGACAACAGGAGCGACGAAGACACGACATGAGTGGGACATCGTAAGAAAGGAGTCCGGGCAGTTGGCCACGCTCGTATATCGAAAGCTGAATGTCGATGACGGACAAGACTCCTCCCCGGCAGACCCACCGGTGTCTGTCGACACGGTGGCTTATCTGAGACTATTGACAGAAGACAGCAAGGAAAAGGCACACGGACGAAAGGTCAATGTGGCATTTACCACCAATACCGACGCGCTTATTGCCGAGGTGGACATCATCAGTTGGCACCATCTGTTTGGCTCGCTTATGGACTATCTCATCGACGGTTCGCATCCGCAGGCAACAGTGACCGTGGCTGTGAATGCCGACATGGTGGGGCAACAAGTCAGCTATGTACTCACCAGCACGGACTTGCCACTCACGCCGGAACAGCGGATCACTCTGCTACAATCGCTTACGCCGCTGAGTGATGTGAGGAGAGAAGTGGAGCTGGGACGAGGCACCATCGACGTAATGTCCGAGGACATGGCACTGAGCTTTCGGCTGACATTCGGCATCAAGCGTGATATGGCCAAGCCTACTGCCGGCCAAGCGCAGGACAGCATGGAGAAAAGTGCCGACGAGCGCTTGCTGAACGAGGTCTTTGAAACGATAGAGAAGAATATATCAGACTCAGACTTTAACGTCTCACGACTGCAGGAGACTGTTGGCATCGGCAGCAAACAGCTCTACCGAAAGGTGAAGCTCATGACGGGTATGACACCTGTGGAGCTGATTCGCAGTCTGCGCATGCGCCGTGCCGCCTCACTGCTCAAGGAGGGACAGTTCTCTGTGTCGGAGGTGATGTATATGGTAGGCTTTTCTGATTCTGGCTATTTCTCGAAATGCTTCCAAAAAGCTTTCGGTGTGACCCCAGCCAAATACAAACCATAAAAAAAGCCCATGCCGCGGTGGCATGGGGCTATATGCTTGTATAGATATGTTTAGAACTTGATGAAATGGAGGCGGAGCGTGCCGTCGTTGAGGATGAGCTTGCCGCCGGTAAGCTTCTCCACGGTGAAGTCCTCCTCAAGGGCATTGAAGCCAAAGGGCTTGAGACGGTCGGGCGATGTCAGCAGAGGGTCGCCATTTTCGCGGTCATTGACTCTTGCGTCGAAGATTTTGAGGTGGCCGTTGGCATGGTTGAACTGAAAGATGTATCCACTCCCATTGTCTATGTTGTTGAGCATCATGATCGTGCCTTGAACCGCCATGAACAGGCTTTGGTTATGGAGGTCTGTTTGTCCGCCGGTGGCCAGCGTGTCGATATTGGTGAGTTTCCAATAGCCGTCGAGTTTCCCGTTGTGGGAGGTTTCCAGAAAATCACCGCAGGAGGCCATGAAAAGGATGACGGCGAACAGCGGGAGGAATATCTTGAGATGTTTTGTCATATCCGTATTTTCTTTCTTTATACCTTAATATATATATGTCTGTCAGATGGAGCCGTCTGTCATTACAAGTTGAAGATGCCAGACTTTGAGACGGTGAGCTGTGCGCCTCTGTTGTGTCCGAGAATAAATCCGAAGTCCATGCCGTAGGCAGCCTTGATGTTCCACTGGTGGGGCAGGGCATACTGTGCTTCCACCATGAAGCTGACGTTGTGGTGCTTTTTGGTGTAAGGACGCGCATACGTGCCGAGTCCTTCCTGCCAAGAGACAAGCACACGATAGGCGAGTGCGTCGGTGGGCTGGCCGTCAAATCCCAAGTGGAACGCGGTGAAGCGGTTGTCCTCAATGGTGAGCGTGCCGTCGTGGTTGTAGATAGGAGAGCGGTAGAGCGGATTGCCCATCACCTGTCCCCAATGCTGCCATCCGGGGAAGATATAATGGTTATAGAAGTTGTCAGTACCGCAGATGTGCTCGGGGCGTCCGATGGTATGGTCGTGATAGAGCGGTCCGCTCTGGTATTTGGTATAGAGATATTCCACGACGATGTCTTTCAGCCACGTGCCGTTGCGCAGGTTGAGTTCAGCACCGAGCATCCAGTCCTTGAGGTCGTAGAGAAAGTAGTGGTGGCGCTTTTTCACGTTCCACTCGTCTCCGCTGCCATAGCCGTCGTAGTCGAGTTGCAGCATGGAAGAGTGGTCGTCGAAGTATTTGTCGGCATAGACGCCAAGTTTCCAGCTGTCGGCCTGGTAGTTGAAACGGGCTACCCATGCCCCGAGGATGTCGCCTTCCTCGTTTTGATAGTCAGAGCCTATCTCCGGCGTATCGGCACCGCCGGGAACAAACGCCCTGAGATAATCTTTCAGTTTGGTGCCATTGTGGATTGCATTTACCTTTCCGTTTCCGGCAGGGTGATAAGCTGTGCCTCCAAAGATCGTAGCCATCTCAAGGCCCAGCTCCAATGACCAGGGACAGAAGCGGTCGGGATTGCCGATCATCAGATAGCCGGCCTTGGTGTGCAGGAGCACGTCGTCGGCATATTTTGATTGTTTCTGGGTGAAGTCATGCTGCCAGTTCTGGTCGGTCAACCGCCCGTAGGCAATGTGTCCTTTGAGATGAAGCCAGCGATTGGCAAAGGGCAGCGTCCAGTATTGTGGAAGAGCCAGCCGCACTTGCGGTACCGGCCGAGCGTTGATGCCTAAAGCCTGAGAGCCAGAACTGAGGGCATTGTTTTTCAGTTCCATCGGCCACTCCTTGGCACCCACGGTGAGTGTGCCGTGGAGCCACCGCAGTTCGGCAAAGGCCTGCTGAACGACGACGTGGCTGGTGTAGTGAACGGGTGCCACCAGGTCGAGACCGTAGCCGAGTGCCCAACGTCTGGCAGAGTCGGTGTTCAGCGGTCTGATGGCCTGCATGCGCAGATAGCCGTTGTTCTCTTCGAGTGAAGAAAGACCATATTTGTTGGCGTTGAGCCAAAGAGGTGTCTTGTCGTTGGACACGGAGCCTTGCATCTCCACTTTGTAGTGGATGTCTTTACCAGGTTGCCACTTTCCGGGATCAGCACCTTCCTGCCATGCATACTGGGCAGAGACAGCACTGGCGAGGCAGAGAGCGGCGAAGGAAAGAAGGATTCTTTTCGTCATTTTTTTGCCTGTGATCGTTAATTCTTTTGCAAAGATACGGCTTTTTAGGGATTTTCCTCTCCACGATAGGGGAAAACCTCTCTTGAGTCTTTTCTTTTTTATTAATTTTGCAACGTGAAGAAGAGGAAAGAGCTGTTTAGACGCTCTGCCCTCTGTCTCTGAGAAATGTTGAACAATAAAAAGAAGAAGATATGAAAAAGTTAGTTTTGACTCTTGTCGCCCTCTTGGTTATGGCTGTGCAGGCATCGGCCATGAGTTATGAGCAGGCACGTCAGCAGGCTTTGTTCCTGACCGACAAGATGGCTTACGAACTCAATCTCACGGATGCGCAGTATGAGGCTGCCTACGAGATCAACCTCGATTACCTGATGAGTATCAACACGTATGACGATCTCTATGGTGTCTATTGGCGTCAACGCAATCTCGACTTGAGCTATGTGCTTCTTGACTGGCAGTACCGTACCTATGTCGACGCAGCCTATTTCTATCGTCCGCTTTACTGGAACGGCGGTTACTGGCACTTCAGCATCTATGCGCGCTATCCGCATCGTGATTATTTCTTTTTCGGTCGGCCGAGTATCTACGTCACTTACTATGGTGGTCACAGCTGGCGGATGAATGGCGGACGCAGCTGGTACTATGGTCGTCGCTTCGACGGACCGCGCCGCGGAGATGGTGGACGCTATATGGGAATGCGCGACGGATTTGACCGTGGTGACTTTGGCAGGGGCACGCGCTTCGATGGCAGAGACTTTGGTGATCGTGGTAACGGAAACCGTAGCTTTGGCAATGGCACACGTTTCGGCGGCAACAACGGCAACCGTAGCTTCGGTGGCGGCAGCCGTACCTACAGTGTGTCGAGTGCCCCCTTAGGCTATGACCCACAACGCGACCGCACACGCTCGTTTGGAGCCCGTGAGAGCAGTACACGTACTACCGTGACACAGCCGAGCCGCTCGTTTGGTGGAAGTACCACGACGGGAGAGCCCAGCCGTACGTTCTCCGCGCCGAGCCGCTCGTTTGGAACACGCAGCAGCGAGACCAACCGTTCGTTTGGCAGCAGCGCACCGAGCCGTTCGTTTGGCAGCAGCACTCCGAGCCGCACTTTCGGTAGTGGCAGCAGCGCGCCGGCACGCTCCTTCGGTGGCAGCAGTTCATCAGCGCGCTCCTTTGGTGGCGGCAGTAGTGCTCCTACACGTTCCTTCGGTGGCGGTGGCGGCTTTGGCGGCGGTCACAGCTCTGGCGGCGGCGGTCACTTTGGAAATGGAAGATAGAAATCAATAGATATAAGATACAGTATTAAGTGTCGTATTTTGGATAACATTTTGCCCGTTCTCCTGTCCTGGGAGAGCGGGCTTTTTGGTAAGGGGCTGCTGCACAGCAGCAGCGAACGGAACACAAGGAAAGGACGGCTGCACAGCAGCAAACCGATGGGGCTTTTACAAGACGAGCTTGCGGACTTCAGCGTTGGTCATCTTCTGAATCTCGTTCATCGGTTTGCCAAAGTAGATGCTTTGGATGGCTTTGTTGACGATGCCGTGGCCGACAGCCAGCACAGTTTGGTTGGGGAAGGTGGCTTTCAACCATGCGATGAATTGCTTGGCACGGCTCTTGAGGCTTTCAAGGCTCTCGATGTCGTCGGGCCATTGTTTCACGGCTTGCAGGTCGGGGATGAACTTCCCCGTGAAGCTGCCCCAGTCGCGCTCACGGAGCAGGGGTGTGGTGATGACGGGCTTGCCATGTGGCTCAGCAATGATCTCGCATGTCTGGATGGCACGGTGGAGGTCGCTGGCTACGAAGGTGTCGATGTGTGCGTCTTTCATCCGGTCACGTACGGCACGGGCCTGTTCTTTGCCAGTGTCGTTGAGTTCACCGGGAGTTTGTCCTTGAAGGATTTGTGCTTTGTTGGCCACGGTCTCGCCATGGCGTACTAATAATAATGTGGTCATATCCTGATTGAATCTATATTTTTTAAAAACTCATATCTTGTTATCGTTATCGTTTCCGTTTTTTTCCTTATCTTTGCAAAAGAGAAACAAAAGGAGATAACATCATGAAAAGATTTCCCAAGTCCATCCTGCGCGCCTGCTGCGCTATTGCCGGAGGAGTGGTGCTGGTGCAGTATCGTGAGCAAGCCGTGATGTGGATCACGGTGGGTATTGGCATTGTGTTTTTTATATCGGCAGTCATCAGTTTCATTGACTATCTGGCTTTGCGCAAAAACAGTGAAGAGCAAGTGGAGCTCTACGATGCTCAGGGTCGCAAGCTGGGGCAGCGCCGCCAGCGGCGTTTCCCTGTTGTCGCAGTGGGCTGTGGCATATTGGGCAGCGTGATGGCACTCAGCCCGGGCACTTTCGTCGGTGGACTGATGTTTGTGTTGGCAGCTCTGCTGATTGCCGGCGGAGCTTATCAGCTGTTCAGCCTCTCGCTGGCTACCCGCTTTGCCCGTGTTGGTTTGGTATGGTGGGTACTGCCTGTTGTCATTCTGCTTGTGGGTATGGTGGCTTTGATAAAGCCGAGCGCAATAGCCTCCGCGCCATTACTGATTATCGGGTGGTGCCTGATGGTCTATGGCGTGGTGGATCTCATCGATGCCCTGAAGATCCGTCGCTGTAAAAAGCAGTTCGACAAGGCAGAAGAGATCTCGTCTGTACGAGGGGATGCAGAGCAGACATCGGATGATGCGGCAGGACAAGCCAATGACACTGTGTCAGAGAACGGGCCTACCGTATAGCGTTTTTTCTTATTTCTTGGGTACCAGTCCCTCGATGTAGTTGCAGAGGATGCCGATGCCCTTGACATTCTCACCTCCCTGCGGGATGATGAGATCGGCATAGCGTTTGGTTGGTTCGATAAACTGCTCGTGCATGGGCTTGAGGACTTTGAGATACCGATCCACGACCATGGACACCGTACGTCCGCGGTCGATGGTGTCGCGCTGGATGTTGCGGATGAGGCGCTCGTCGGAGTCGCAGTCTACAAAGACTTTTAAGTCCATCATGTCACGGAGAGTCTTGTTGAGCAAGGTCATGATGCCCTCAATGATGATGACAGGCTTGGGGTCTACGTGGATGGTTTCCGGCAGTCGGTTGCTGAGGATATAGCTGTAGGTGGGCTGCTCGATGGCGTGACCATGGCGCAACTCGTTGACCTGCTTGATAAGCAACTTCCAGTCGAAGGCATCGGGGTGGTCAAAGTTGATGGCGGAGCGCTCCTCCTGGGTCATGCCCGTTGTGTCGTTGTAGTAAGAGTCGAGCGGTACCACGGTGACATAGTGTGGTGGCAACATCTCTACGATTTTCTTCACCACGGTGGTCTTGCCAGAACCAGTGCCACCGGCAATGCCGATGATGGTGACTTTCTTATTTTTGTTTTCCATATTGCTTGTATTTTCTTGTGGATATTCTTTTTCTACTCTTGGAGCTATTTCAGTCCTATCTCTTGAAACATCCGGTCGTAGTATTCTGCTTTCTTTTCCACCTTCATCGGGTAGGCGCGTGAAGAACTGGGTTCTCGGTAGAGCCGGATCGTACGTGACTCAAAGGTGAAGTCGAGATGGTCCCCCATCTTCATTTTGCGGGCATCGATATGATAGTGGTCGGTGAAGAGTGTGGTGGCAAGCTGTCCGGCAGCTATCACAGCCTTGCATTCCGGCAGTGCACGCAACATGCCGTCGAGGTCGGCCTGCTCCACCACCTCCAGGTCTTTGTCGGAGGCAGTGCCCTTGGTGCGGCGGATGCGCAGACAAGTGTCGAAGATGGCCACACCACGGTCAAGGAGGAAGTCCTTGAGTTCTTGCAGCCGATAGGTCTTGTGGTCAGTGTCTACAAACCGCAGCTTGTCGCCAAAGAAGCAAAGGCCGAAGATACGCCACATGTCGTTGGTGTAGTTGGGGTAGTACCATTCCATGCACCAACGCTTGGGCGCTGGAGGAAATGTGCCCAGCATCAGCAGCTTGGCATTCTTAGGAAGGAATGGCTCAAAAGGATGAAGCTCAATCATGGTTGAATGATGGGTTGGGATGAGGGCAGTAGTGGGACGGCGCACAACGCCGTCATACCGAACGGATCCTCGGTTCTATTCTCTTCTTTTTACTTTGCCTCCTTTACCAAGTACACGCAGACGGGCAGGTGGTCAGAGAAGCCGTCGAGCCATACACCACCAGCGGTGGTACGCTTGGGTTCACCCTTGTACTTACCTTCTGTCTGGAAGAGATAGGGCATGCGCTGAATCTCGCATTTCAGATATTTCAGAGTTTTAAAGTCGTGCGTGCCCTTCTTGTCAAGCAAGGAGGGACTGAGGAGAATCTGGTCGAAGAGATTCCAGGCTCCCTGATAGCGCAGTGTGCCGGTACCTTGTTTGGTCAGAATGTTGTACCAAGGATTATACATGTCATCGCTTCCAACCTTGCTGATGTCCTCCTTGCCCCCAAGTACCTCATACATGCTCTTGTTGGTCGGGTCGTCGTTCATGTCGCCCATGATAAAGACCTTGGCGTTTTTGTCGAGTCGGAGCAGCGAGTCCTTAACAGCTTTTGCCTGAGCGGCACCGACTTCCCGGTAGTAAGATCCATTGAAGCGGCTGGGGAGGTGGCAGACGATGAAGCTCACAGGTTCGCCGGCCAGCGTGCCGCTTACGGTGAGGAAGCCGCGCGTGGTGAAGCCCGAGTCTTGTTTCGCCGTGGGAATGTAAGGTACGAGTTTGACAGTCTTTACTTGGAACATTTGGGGATTGTAGAGTAAGGCGCAGTCAATGCCGCGCTTGTCGGGACCCTCGACGTGGCAATACTGGTAGCCACGTTTTTTCAGTTCCGGCTGTGCACAGAGATCTGTGAGCACCTTGGCGTTCTCCACCTCTGCTATGCCAATGACCGAGCAGCCTACGCCGGGCAGCATGGTCGTGCCCATTTCGCTCAACGCGCGTGCCATGTTGTGGAGCTTATGGCTGTATTTCAGTCCGTTCCAGCGATAAGAACCTTCTGGCAGAAAGTCGTAGTCGCGTTTGCCCTCGTCGTGACAAGTGTCGAACAAGTTTTCTTGGTTGTAGAAGCCTACCGCATAAACAGCGTATTTCTTCTGTGCTGATGTCGCAAGGCACAGCAGCAGAAAACAAGCAAATGCTAAAAGATGTCTCTTCATTGTCGTAAAAAACATGTATGAAATATTGTGCTGCAAATATCGCAATTTATTTTGAGATAATAGACCTTTTCTTAGAATTTTAACAAGGGAAATCGTAAACTCTCCATTTATTTTGGTAATTCTGCACATATTATCAATAGTATTATAACAACTGACAATTATGCAAAAACAGCTTATCTTAGCCGTGATGGCCATGAGCTATGCTCCGCTGGCATTTGCGCAGAGCGATTCGACCAACGTCGGTGAGGCTGCGTTCACCTTCACAGAAGCACAGTTGGGTGAGGACGAGAACATGGGGCAGAATGTCTCCATTGTCTCTTCTGGCTCGAATGTGTATGCCTCGGAGGTGGGGTATTTGTTCTCGCCGATGAGGTTCCGTTATCGGGCGCTCAACCAGAAGTACAACGAGATGTATATCAATGGTGCGCCGGTCAACGATATGGAGACGGGACAATTCCGCTACTCACTCGTCGGCGGCCTCAACCAACAGACACGCAGCATGGAGGCGGCACTGCCTTTCGAGTCGAACAACTTTGCGTACACGGGTATTGCTGGATCGAACAACTACAACTTCCGTCCGGCTGCCATGGCCACAGGACAGCGCATCACGCTCTCGGCGGCCAACCGTAACTATGTACTTCGTGGCATGTACACCTATAATAGTGGTCTGACCGACAAGGGATGGGCTTACTCTGCCAACATCACCTATCGCTGGGCCAATCCGGGATATGTCAAGGGTACATCGTACAATGCGCTTTCTTATTTCTTTGGTGTACAAAAGCTCCTTACCGGTGGTCATAGCCTGGCCTTCTCGACATGGGGCAACCCCACTGAGCGTGGTACGCAGGGGGCATCCACTGATGAGATGTACTGGCTCGCCAACGACAACCAATACAACCCATACTGGGGCTGGCAGGACGGCAAGAAACGCAACAGCCGCATAGTGCGCGACTTCGCTCCTTCAGCCATCTTCACTTGGGATTGGAACATCAACAATAATAATAAGCTGACGACTTCGCTCTTTGGAAAGTACAGCATCTATTCCAGTACGAAGCTCAACTACAATAACTCTGAAAACCCGCAGCCCGACTACTACAAGCGATTGCCGAGCAACTTCTACGATGTGTGGAACAGCAGTAACGTGCAAAACACAGAGTTTGCGCTGGCTGATTGGGAGAATACCCGTGACTATCTGTCAAGCAGTGAGCGCAACAGGCAGATCAACTTCGATGAGCTGATCTATGCCAACCGCCAGGCGGCTGCCAACGGGCAGGATGCGCTCTACTATATCCAGAAGCGCCATAACAACGAGCTGAACCTTACGCTGTCCACTTCGCTGACCACCAATCTGACGAAGAACAGCATGTGGACCAACGGAATCTTCGCCGCTCATAACGTCAACTACCATTATCAGACAATGGATGATCTGCTTGGTGCCACTTCGTATCACAATACCAATAACTACGCGCTTGGTACGTTTGCAGAAGGCTCCGACCAGTTGCAATACGATCTCAACCATCCCAATGCTGTCGTCGGCGAGGGAGATAAGTTCGGCTATGACTACACCATCCTCACCAACCGTGTACAGGGCTGGACAAGCTATACCGAGGACTTCGGCATTGTGCATTATATGGTTGCCGGTCGCCTGGGCTACCAGAGCATGCAGCGCAACGGCAAGATGCGCAACGGACTCTTTGCCAACAACTCTTACGGTAAGAGCGGCACGGCCAACTTCGTGGAGGGTGGCGTCAAAGCCAGTGGCAATTTCAACCTTGGCGGCGGTCATACGCTCACACTTGGCATGGGTTATGACAGCAAGGCGCCGCAGGCTTCAGTAGCTTTCGTGGCTCCGGAAATGAACAATGACTTCGTCGCTGGGTTGCACAACGAGCACGTCTTCTCCTCAGAGATTGGTTATCAGTTCCTCACCAGCTGGTTGCACGCTAACATCAGCGGTTACTACAACCACATCACACACGCTACGGAGTGGACTTGCTTCTACTTCGACGACATCAACAGCTTCTCCTACAACTCGTTGAATGGATTGAAGAAAGACTACTACGGCGTGGAAGCAGGACTCGACTTCAAGCTCACCTCAGCCTTCAACCTCAAGCTCCTTGGTACCATCAGCGATGCCAAGAACGTGAGCAATGCACAGGTCGTCTATCTCAACTCCACGGAGGGTACTTACAACCAGGATGTAGCATTGGTGAAGAATATGCGTGAGAACGGCACACCACTCACTGCCACGAGCATCAAACTGAGCTATCATCAGGGTGGCTGGTTCATTGATCTGGCCGGTAACTGGTATGATCGCATCTACCTGAGCTATTCACCGTACTATCGCTATCAGAGTAGCTTGAACAAGATAGGCAGTTTTGATGAGGCGGGTAATACTGTCGTCTCGCCGCAGGAAAAGGGTCATGGTGGCTGGATGATGGACGGTTCTATTGGCCGCAGCATCTATCTGAAGCATGGCAGCCTAAGCATCAACCTCATGGTGACCAACATCCTCAACAATACCCATTTGGTGACCGGCGGCTATGAGCAGAGCCGTTCTGACAACTCGCGAATCTATCGCTTCTCGAAGAACCCGAAGAAGTACTATGCCTACGGTACCAACGGCATGTTGAACATCGCATATAAGTTCTAATTGCAGACTCAATTCATTACAGACATGAAAAACAAGATATTTTATCGGTTGGGCTTTCTGGCCTGCATTCTGGCTCTGACCCTCACGTCCTGCCAGGGCGACTACGATGAGCCGGTGAAGACCGCTGACGAGGCCGGTATCGGCAACAGCAACATCAGCGAGACCAATGTAGTGACTATCGCCCAGCTGAAAGAGACATACAAGAGTGCTATCACCACAAGCTACAGCTACAAGAAGGTGGAGCAGCCTATGGAGATCAAAGGCTATGTCACCGGCAACGATGTGCAGGGCAACCTCTACAACGAGATTGTTATTGCTGATAGTACGGGAGCAATCAGTGTTTGCGTAGCACAGGGCGGTCTTTACGGAATCTTTCCCGTTGGAGCTGAGGTAATCATTGAACTCAAAGGACTCAGCATAGGCAACTATGGCCTTCACCCGCAGATTGGCACTCCTTATACAAGTGCTAAGGGACAGAACTCTATTGGCCGCATGAGCCGTATCATGTGGAATCAGCATTTCCGTCTGACGGGCAAGAATGAGATCATTAAGCCTATCGTCTTCCACAGTAGTTGGGAACCGGCGAGTGATGGACTGACCTACAGCGGTAAACTTGTCACCATGGAAAATGTTAGTTTCAAGGGTGCCGACGGCAAGAAGACTTTTGCCGATGCCAATGCCGGAGCAGGCTCAGTAAGTGTCTACTTCAATGAATATCCTACTACGACGATGGTCTATACCAGCAACTATGCCGACTTCGCCAGCAATCCACTACCACAGGGCAAGGTCAACGTCACAGGTATTCTCAAACGCTACAACAATTCTTGGGAACTTATCATTCGCAGCCTCGACGATATCGAGGCAGTCAAGTAAACACACCTTATTATATATATAACACAGAACAACAATGAAAAAGTTATTATCATATCTCTTTGCGCTGGCCGCCGTCGCTTTCGCATTCACCTCTTGCGAGGACGTGCCTATGCCGTATGACTACCCGACAAACAATGGCGGTGGTTCGAGCGAGACAACAGAAGTAGAACCGGCAGGTACTGGTACGGCAGCCGATCCGTATAATGTGGCCGGTGTGCTCAAGGCCATCAAGGGTTTGGGCGATGGTGAGTACACGCCTGTAGTCTATGTCAAGGGTAAGATCAAGAACATCAAGAGTGTGGAGACCGAGAAGTTTGGCAATGCCAGTTACTACATCACCGACAATGGCTCCAACGAAGTCTATATCTTCCAGAGCTATTATCTTGGTAATGTGAAGTTTACCGCCGAGGATCAGATCAAGGTGGACGACGAGGTCATTGTCTGTGGACGCTTCTACAACTACAATGGCAATACGCCTGAGACAGAGGGCAAAGGTAAGTCATATATCTATTCGCTCAACGGAAAAATAGCAGAAGGAGGCGGTGATACACCAAGTGGTGGCGAGGCTAAAGGTGATGGAACACAGGCTAATCCATTCAATGCAGCAGGTGCCAATAAGGCTGCATCTACGCTTGATGAAGCAGACAAGATAGAGAATGTCTATGTTAGTGGCATAATCAGTAAAGTTAGTATTGATACCAATCATGGAAATGCCAACTATTATGTCTCCGACGATGGCTCTACTACAAGTGAGCAGTTCTACGTGTTCCGTGGCTATTATACCAATGGCGACAAGTTCACAGCTACCGATCAGCTCAAGGTCGGTCAGAAGGTTACTGTCAAGGGAACCTTGGTGAATTATAAAGGCAATACTCCGGAAATGGCACAGGGTAGCAAAGTCATTTCCATTGAAGGTAATGGCTCTTCTTCAGAGACCCCAAGTACGAGTAAGGGAGTAAGTATTGAGGGGACTACTGTTACACTTACTAATAGTGCAGCAACTGTTGGCACGGCAACCGCTACAGCAGACTTGTCTTCACTCGGATTTAAGGATCAAGAGGCAGTGACAAGTATTACGCTCGGTGATGGTAGTACTGTTACTTTTGATGCAAATGGCGAGAGTAATTCTCCAAAATTCTTTACCAAAAGCAAGGGAATTCGTGTCTATAAGAATAACAAAGTCACATTCAATGGCAAAAGCACTATTGCAAAAATTGTTTTAGAATGCGATAGTTTTCAAGGTACGGATTATGTTGGTAATACAATCGCTACGGTAACATTTAATGGATCTACGGCTGAGTATGTCAATGTCTTCAAAGGTACCTCTGGTGGCGGTACACAACTTCGTATTAAGAAGATTACTGTTTACTATGCTAAATAACAAAGCATGACTTAAGTCATTAGCCCTGCACCGCCTTGCGGTTTGCGGGGCTTTTTCTTGCTACATTGTTTTTACGGCTTGTTTCCTTGTGAACGAAATTCCTTCTATCCATGAAAAATAATCAGCTAAAAATTTGCTTTTGTGAGATAAACTTATTATTTTTGTATATCTAAATTGTAGTAGTATGACAACGTTGCAATTAAACCAAGAACTTCTTCGACAGGTTGGCAATATTTCCAATGATGACAACCTGTTGAGAAAAGTCATTGGCTATATTAAATCCTTGACTTCTGCAAAAAAAACTCCAAAGGCGGATAAAGCATCAATGTTGCAGGATATATTATCCATGTCTAAACCTTGCCCAATGTCAGATGAGGAAATAAATGAAGAGGTCGAGAAGGGAAGGCAAGCATTCTATGATGGGAGGGTTGGAAAAGATGAAGATAATCATTGATACCAATCTATGGATAAGTTTTCTACTAAAGGGAAAAGTCTATAAAGATCTTTTAGAAATACTTGCGAGTGAAAAGACCACATTGATTTCATCTCAGCTTTCTATTAATGAATTTACTTCTGTAGCGACGAGGCCTAAATTCAAAAGATATATCTCAGAAAAACAGATTAATTCTGTAATTGGCTTCATTTTGCAAAACTCACAAATATATTCTTTGCGAAATATCCCCTCACGTTGTAGGGATCCAAAAGATGACTACCTTTTAGAATTGGCAGTTGTCTCAGATGCTAATTTCTTACTGACTGGTGACGATGATCTCCTCTCAATGCGAAGCATTGGGAAGTGCAAAATCATTAGTGTCTCAGAATGCAAATTGTATTTGACAACGGCATGAAACAAGCAACGGTCATACTTCGGAATCTTTCTATCGGCTATCGCAGTGGGCATGACGTGCGTACGGTGATTGCCGATATCAGTGCCCGGCTCTTTGCCGGTGAGGTCACATGCCTGTTGGGTGTCAATGGCGTGGGCAAGTCCACGTTGCTGCGTACACTCTCCGGCTTCCAACCATCGATAGCGGGCAGCGTGGAGATCAGCGGCAAGGACATCAAGGACTATGGCAGTCATGAGATGGCACAGACCATTGGCGTGGTGCTTACCGACAAGCCTGACGTGAGCAATATGACAGTGGAGGAAATCGTGGGCATGGGACGATCGCCTTATACTGGCTTTTGGGGACGGCTCAGCGATGTTGACCGTCACATCGTGAGCGAAGCTATGAATATGGTGGGTGTCACGTCGCTGGCTCCGCGCATGATACAGACGCTAAGCGACGGTGAACGGCAGAAGGTGATGATTGCCAAGGCACTCGCACAGCAGACGCCAGTCATCTTCCTCGATGAGCCGACGGCCTTTCTCGACTTCCCGAGCAAGGTGGAGGTGATGCAACTCCTGCACCGCATTTCACGCGAAGCTGGCAAGACCATTTTTCTCTCTACACACGACGTTGACCTTGCCTTGCAGACCGCAGATGAGCTTTGGCTGCTTGACCGGGATAATGGTCTGAGTGTAGGCACACCGGAAGACCTGTCGCTCAATGGGCAGATGTCTTCGTTTTTTGCGCACAAAGGCATTGCCTTCGATGCTGAGAACGGTTTGTTCCGTATTGACAATGCCACACAGCGCGATATACACATGGATGGCAAACATGGCGTGAACTATCTGATGGTGCGCAAGGCGTTGGCTCGCAATGGCATCCATGGCAGCAGACATGTCGAATCAAAAGATAGTATTGAGGTGATGGATGAAGGCTATCGTTACCATTATGATGGAACGGATAGGCAAGTAAAGACTATCGGTGAATTACTGGAGTTGATAGAAGGCGCTACACCTTATTCTTGTTAAAGTGGCTCATGATGAGTCGTCCGCCAAGACTGAGGACGAGCACGATGAGTGTGAGCACTACTGCGGCAGCGTAGGCACGGTCCTGCACAGACTGTTGCGGAGCCGTGAGCTGATAGAAGACACAGAGGGGCAGGGTGGCTGCCTGTTGTGAGAGTGATGTAGGGATATGGTCTGAGAATCCGGCGGTGAACATCACACCGGCGCAGTCGCCGATGGCACGTCCTATGCTCAGCAAGGTAGCCGTGGCGATGGCCGGAGCTATCTGTCGGAGCACGATGCCGATAGTCTCTATGCGTGTGGAGCCAAGGCTATACGATGATTCCAACAGTCCGTGTGGAATGTTCTTGGCCACCTCGTCCATACTGCGGATGAGCATGGGCACAATCATGATGGTCACTACAATGATGCCGCCCAAAAGCGAGGCACGCATGCCCACAGCCACCATCAGCGTGAAGGCAAAAGCACCATAGACGATGCTCGGAATGCCGAAGAGTGCGTCGAAAGCCAATCGGGCGATGGCAGCAAAGCGTGACGTAGGCTTGAGATAGACATTGAGGTAGAACACGACGGGCAGGGCGATGAGCAAGCCGAGAATGGTGGAGCCTCCTACGATGTAGAGGCTGCCGACAATAGCATTGAGAAAGCCACCCTTACCGCCGATGAAAAATCCTCCGCCCGGCACCTCGCTCACCATTTGCCACGACAGCACGGGAAGTCCGCGCTGTAGGATGGCTCCTATAACACTCACCACACAATAGACCACGACGAGTACACTCAGGTACATCAAGGTCTTGGCCAACTTTTCTTCATAAAACGCTAACTTATTCATAACAGCCTCACCCTTTAATCCTTCCCCGAGGGGGAGGGGAGAAATATGTTACACGGGCTCCTCTCTTCTTGTTGGTTAATGATTATATGTCCTTTGGGCTAACTCCTAACTCTTTTAAGTATGATTCTCGACCCGATATTCATCAGCACAACAAGGATGAAGAGGAGAAAGGCGGCAAGCATGAGTGCACTCTCGTACATGGGTACTGAGAGCATCTCGCCATAGTTGTTGGCAATGAGAGCCGGGATAGGATAGCAAGCATCCAACAGCGAACTGGGCACAATGACGAGATTGCCGCAGACCATCAGTACAGCGATTGTCTCACCCATCGTACGGCTCAGGGCCAATACGATAGCCGCCATCATTCCTGGTGCTGATTGTCGGAGCACAACATGTTTTACCGTTTGCCAGCGTGTGGCTCCCAGTGCCGTCGATGCCTCGCGCAGGTCATTACCAACATTGGCAAAGAGCTCCATGAAGAGCGAGATGAGCAACGGCAGAATCATCACGCCAAGGACGATGCCACCTGCCAACACGGTGTAGCCACTGCTCTGCTTGCCTACGAGAGGTGCCACTGTGTGTGATATCCATGGGACGATGAGCAAAGAGCCCCATACGCCATAGATGACCGATGGCAGTCCGGCCAGTATGTCGAGCAGCGGGTAAGCATAAGCGCGTAATCGCGGTCGGGCATATTCTGTGAGATAGACAGCCATGAACAGCGACACGGGCAGTGCCAGCACGATGGCTACCACTGTGCACCAGAACGTACCGGCGATGAAAGGTAGAAAGCCCAACTCGCCCTTCATGGGTTTCCAATGGCTTTCGGTGAGCAACGTCCAAAGCGAGTAGTGGCGAAGGATGGGCGCTGACTTCACGCATAGTTCCACTGCCATGACCACCACCAGCAGGATGGCAGCCATTGTCAAGGCTGCCATCACGCTACCAGCCATCTTATCTTTAAAAATGCGATAGGTCATTCTGCTCATTTTACTCACTTGCTTTTTGCTTTTTCTTAGTTTCTCTGATGCAGTCCGCATTCTCGGTGGTTGGGGTCTTCCCACCACCATCGCCCCGATCGAATATCCTCGCCGGGCTTCACGGCGCGAGTACAGGGCTCGCAGCCAATGCTGGGGTAGCCCTTGTCGTGGAGCTTGTTATAGGGTACGCTATGCTCATGAATATACTCCCACACCTGCTGCTCAGTCCACTCGATGAGTGGGTTGACCTTGATGAGCCCGTGCATGTCGTCCCATTCCACGAGGTTCATGTCCTTACGAGTCACGCTCTGCTGTCGTCGCAGCCCGCACACCCATACGTCGAGTCCTTGCATAGCGCGATGCAGCGGTTCCAACTTGCGGATCTGACAACAGCGATGGCGGCTCTCTACAGAGTTATAGAAAAGGTTGATGCCTTCTTCTCTTACCATGCGCTGTACCTCGTGGTAGTCGGGGAAGAATACCTCTATCTTAATGCCGTACTTCATGTCTGTGCGGTCGATGAGCTGATAGGTCTCGGGAAAGAGACGACCGGTATCGAGCGTAAAGATGCGTGTCGCCGGTGCCTCTTTGACGATGATGTCGGTGAGCACTTGATCCTCGATGCTCAGACTGGACGACAGAGCGATGCGTCCTTTATATTGTTTCAGGAAATAGCTCAGCACCTCTTCCGCACTCTTTCCCTCCAGTTCTGCGTTAAGCCGTGTGATTAATTCTTCATTCATCCTTATACACTAATATAATTCATCACTCAACATTGATCATTCAACATTCTTGATCATTCCCGCTCCAACGGTCTCGTTGGTGTCAGGGTCGATGATGATGAGACTGCCCGTGACTTTGTTCTCATCGTAGGGATCGAAGACAAGCGGCTGAGCCGTGTGGATGGTAATTTCGGCGATGTCGTTCATAGCGAGTTCGCTGACGTTTTGTTCTTTCTCCAGTGTGTTGATGTTTCGCCGGAAGTTGATGCTTCGTATCATGCCCTGCGTCTCGAAGGTAGCCTGTCGGATGATATATTTCTTGCGTATCTGGGCCGGTGTTTGATTGAGCCAGCACACGTCCATCGTGACATCCTGCTCCACGTGCGGTTGTTTTTCGTCAGCCTTGACGATGGTGTCACCCCGGCTGATGTCGATCTCGTCGTTGAGACGAATGGTGACGCTCTCGGGAGCATAAGCCTCATCGAGGCTATCACCGGCGAAGTCAATGCTCTTTACGGTGCTTTCCAGTCCAGACGGCAATACGCGTACACGGTCTCCCGGGCGGATGATGCCACCGCTGACACGTCCGGCATAACCACGGTAGTCAGGGAACTTCTCGCTGATGGGTCGGATGACATACTGTACTGGGAAGCGGAAGAAGTCGCTCACAGTCTTGTGTCCCACGGGTACAGTCTCGAGATAGTCGAGCAGGGCTTTACCCTTGTACCAGGGTGTGCGCTCGCTTTTGTTCACCACGTTGTCGCCATCCTTGGCGCTGATGGGGATAAACACCACGTTCTTGATATGCAGCGTTTCCGACATCTTTCTGTAGTCCTCGACAATTTTGTCATACACTTCTTGAGAGAAGTCGACAAGGTCCATCTTGTTGATAGCCACAACAATGTGTGGGATGCCAAGGAGCGATGAGATGTAGCTGTGACGCACCGTCTGTTCGAGCACGCCGTGGCGTGCGTCAACGAGGATGATGCTCAGGTCTGCTGTACTGGCACCGGTGACCATGTTGCGTGTGTATTGGATGTGTCCCGGGGTATCAGCGATGATAAACTTTCGTTTGGGTGTAGCGAAATAGCGGTATGCCACGTCGATGGTGATGCCTTGTTCGCGCTCAGCACGCAGTCCGTCAGTAAGCAGGGCGAGGTTCACCTCCTCGTTTCCTCTACTTTTCGATGCAGCCTCTACCGCTTCGAGCTGGTCTTCAAAGATCGACTTGCTGTCGTAGAGCAGTCGTCCGATGAGTGTGCTCTTGCCGTCGTCTACGCTGCCCGCCGTGGAGAAGCGCAGCAGTTCCATATCTAAATATCCTCGTTTGGTCATTTGTCTATATTTTCAGGGTTGATGGATGGAATGATGTTGATGAGAAATGTTGCTGTCATCGCCTTCACCATAGGATCGGCGAAGGTGGTGATCGTTTAGAAGTATCCAGCTTTCTTGCGGTCCTCCATGGCTGTTTCCGAGCGTTTGTCGTCGGCACGTCCGCCACGTTCTGTGACTCGCGTGGAAGCGATCTCATCGATGATGTCGGCCACGGTGGTAGCTTTTGACTCGGTGAGTCCCGTGCAGGTGATGTCACCGATGGTTCGGCACCGCACGAGTTTCTTCACTACTTGCTCCGTGGGCTTGCGCTTGATGACGGGAAGGGCTGCCAGCCATTGACCATCGCGCTGAAACACCTCACGCTCATGAGTGAAGTAGAGGCTCGGCATGGGGATGTTCTCCTGGTAGATATATTGCCACACGTCCATCTCGGTCCAGTTGGAGATAGGGAAGACGCGGAAGTGCTCCCCCATGTTTTTGCGCCCGTTGAAGATGTTCCACAGTTCGGGTCGCTGGTTCTTAGGGTTCCATTGTCCGAACTCGTCGCGATGGCTGAAGAAACGTTCCTTGGCGCGTGCTTTTTCCTCGTCGCGTCGTGCGCCTCCGATGGCAGCGTCGAACTTGTATTTGTCGATGGTGTCAAGCAGTGTCGTAATCTGTAGTTTGTTGCGGCTGGCATAGTAGCCGGTTTCCTCTTTCACGCGTCCCGTGTCGATGCTCTCCTGTACTGATCCAACAATGAGTTCCAGTCCGAGTTTCTTCACCAGAGCATCGCGGTAGTCGAGGGTCTCCTGAAAGTTGTGTCCAGTATCGATATGGAGCAAGGGAAAGGGTATTTTTGCAGGATAGAAAGCTTTATAGGCCAGGTAAGTGCATACGATGCTGTCCTTGCCGCCGGAAAAAAGGATGACAGGTCGCTCGAACTGTGCCGCTACTTCACGCAACACATATATGCTCTCCGATTCGAGTTCCTTGAGGTGTTGAATGGTTTTGTTGTCCATATATAATAATGTGATGTTATCTCGTTTACTGTTTGCAAAGTTACAGCAAATCCATGATTGTAGAAATACCACACTATGACCATTTGATATCCCATCAATGTGGTAGAAGATGATACCCCAAAGAGGGTATTATGTAGTGAAATGGATGAATATAATAGCAAAGAGTAGGTGTAGAAGGACAAAAAAGTGGTCAGCTCATGTCGAGCAGACCACTTTCTATCAATGCTTTGATGCGATTTCGGATGCGTATGGATCGGCGCACGTCACTGCCGTCGGATCCAACAGCTACGGTGATATTGTCTTGTCGGATGATGGCGGGTGAGATGAAATCGCAATAGGGCTTGTCGTCACAGACACAGGCAAGGATGCCTCGCTCGTGAGCCATGCGGTAAATGTCGTGGTTGCGGCTTTCATCGTCGGTACAGATGAAGAGCACCTTCACACCGTTGAGGTCACCCGTTTCGAAATTCTTTTCCTTGAGTGTGAAGCCGAGACTGCGCACGCTGTCCGGAATGTGGGGAGCGATGAAGGTGACATCGGTGGTCAGACGGGCCAGGCGTTGTGCCTTGCGCACGCCCTCGTCGCAGCCCCCGATGATGACAATGGGAGCCCCGGCGAGGGCCAGGGCGATGGGAAGATAATTCAAAGCTATTTCTTTTTGATGAGTACCTTCCAATAGTTGTCGACCTTCTCGGTGGAGAGCACGGTATGACCTTCGTTTTTCACGCTTCCCGGTACGTTTTGTATGGGCTGGCCGTCGTCGAGGAGAATCTCAAGTACCTGACCGCTCTTCATGGGAGCGAGTGCGATCTTTGTTTTGACAAAGTTCATCGGGCAGGCTACACCGCGGAAATCTTTCTTCACGTCGGGCGTGAGACCATCTGGTTTTGAAGGCGCGGCTGCTGACGTTGCCGGAGCAGGGGATGCTTTCGCCACTGCGGGCTCCGGTGTAGCATCTGTCAGCTTCGAAACTGCTGGCTGAGGCTGAGCAGTCGCTGAAATCGTTTTGAACTGCAGGTTGTCGTCCATGCCTTTGTATAGTTCGTTGAGCAGGTCGGCGAGCTCATAGATGAGAGGCTGCTGATCAGCGAGGGGCTCGTGACGGCGGGCCCGGTCGGTGAGCACGCTGAACTTTTGAGGAACGATGCCGGTAGCGATGAACTCTTTGAGGAAACCGTTGTATACGTCGTCGTCGGTGCGCGGGTCTATGCCACGTGTAACGAGGAGCATACGGTTCTCAGAGAACACGATGTCGTGGAGTCCTTTCTCCAAGTCCTTGGCCTTGCCTGTGTCGATGGCCTTGCGCTTTTCGGCGATAGTATCCTGATCGAGCTCTATAATGTCGAAGAGTCCGGCCGAGCACTCAGCCTGCCCATATTTGATGAGGCTGAACTTCTCGTCGTCTTCCCAGTCGTGGTAGGCATCCGGTTCCTCGGCATAGGGTTTCACAGTCTTATATTTCTCAAGCAGCAGCTTCACCACCTCAGCACCGTGCTTGACCACATAGTCGTAGTAGTTGGCATAGTTGTCTTTCTCGGCGATGACATCACGAAGATAGTCTTCGACAAATCCCGGTAGATGGCGGGCTGGGATATATCCTACGCTAAGGTCGATCTCGTTGCGTCCCTTGAGAGGCAGCCATACCGTGTAGGCAGGGAACGGGTCGTCGCCGACGCGACCGATGCGTCCGCTGAATCCCAAGTCGGCCCATGTTGCATTGGCACAAATATTTGTGCAGCCGTTCATCTTCAGCTCAAAGTCAGGGATGGCATCAAGGTCGAGGTCGCTGGCGAGCAATTTCTTGGTGATGGCATTGATGGCACCTTTTGGCAGACAGATGCCCAGGCGGCAAGTGTCAGCTCCTGTGCATGATGTGAAGTTCGTGACGACAACGGGATAGTCGACCTGATAGTCGCCTAAACGCTTGAAGAAATGGTAGATGTTTGGGAGATATTCCTCGGGGATGTTGCGCACCTGGATTTGTTCGCGTTTGGTGAAACGGATGACATCGTTGCCATAGTTGGCCAGATAGTCCGCCACCTCGGCGAAGAACTCCGGTCGGTTGTTGCCATGGTCTACAGGCAGGTAGGCAAACCACAGATTCTCGCGTTGGCCTTCGTCAGTGGTCTGGGCATGGGCATAGCGCTGCTTCCAACGAAGAAATTCCTCACTGTCATCTTTTTCAGGCTTAAATTCGGGACGATGATGCTCGAGGGGCAGTGTGGGCACAAAGAAATCGAGTGAGCCGTCTCTCTTCAGTTCTTTGAACTCTTCAAGATAGAGACGTTTGGCTTCTTCTTCTCCATATTTATAGAACACATAGCGCATGCGGGCCTTGTGGCGGTTGCGTCGGTTGCCATATTTGTTGAACCAGTTTTTCAGAGCTTTGGCAGCCCGGTAAAGATCAACCTCGGGCAGGAAGTCAAATACCTCCCATCCAGTGTGTGGATTAGGAGCCGTGCTGCCGGCGATGAGCACGCGGTAGCCACGTTGTCCGTTGACGATTCTTGCCTGCAATCCAAAGTCAGCCACAAAAGAGTAGTGGGCATTCTGCTCGTTGTAGTCCATGGCTACCTTGTATTTTCGAGGCATGGTGAATGAGTCACGCTCTGCGATGAGTCGGGAGGTAAGTTCCTCAACCACCGGGTAGACATCGAAAGCCTCCTCGGCGACCAGTCCGCTACGGTCATTGACCATCATGTTGCGTACGGTGTTGCCTCCGCCGCCGGCTGTGGAGAGTCCCACTTTCTCGAGTTTGCGCAAGGCCGGAACAGCGTCCCGCAGGTCGACGTTATGAATTTGTATCTCTTGACGTGTGGTGATATGCAGGTGCGAAGTGGATACCTGTCGCCCCACATAAGCCACCTCGGCAAGTTGCTTGGGAGTGATAAGTCCGCCTGCGCACCGTACGCGGAGCATATAGTGCTCGTTTTTGCGTTGCTCATAGATGCCCATGGGCACGCGGTTGCTTTTCAGTTCACCGGCTTTGATCTCACCGGCCTGATATTTTTTGATCAGTGACTCGGTGTAGTCCAAGTCGCTGTTGAGTGTGGAAGGTATGCGGTACATGCTATTATGTCATTTTATTCATTTATCATTCGTCGTTCGGCATTCATTCTTTATCCTTCATAATGACTCTCTTTGTCAACGACTTCACCCTGTAGAATCTTGAAGGAGTTGAGGTGTATGCCGTCGTGGAGCGAGAGGATGGCATAGCGGATGGTAGGATCATTGGCCAGCCGGATATCCTCTTGTGATGGTCGTGAGGGACTGGCGGGATGAGAATGCCAGTTGGCGAGAATCTTCAGATGCTTAGTACGAGCGTATTTCAAGGCTGCAAACTGATCTTTAGGCGCGAAGGAGAAGTGTTCCGAGCTGTGATCGATATTCTCCATCCAGTAGTTTTCGGTTACAACGCCGTCGTTGCCGAGCAGATAGCCACACGTCTCCAAGGGTGCGTCTTTCTGTGCCTGTGCGATCATTTGCTGGATGACATCATCGTTGATTTTCATGGTGCTGTATATTATAAATATGTGTGGGAGACAGTGCTGTGAACGTTTAGTGCAGATCGCACGCTGTCTGTTCGTAGTCGATGAGATGGTCGATGGTGGGATGTTCACCGCAGATCTCGCAGTTGGGGCGGCGCTTGACCTTGATCGTGCGGAAGTTCATCGTTTTGGCATCGAAGGTGAGCAGGCGGTTGGTGAGCAGTTCACCTACGCCAAGGATATATTTCAGAGCCTCGGCAGCTTGTATGGTGCCCAACATACCGGCAATGGCACCGAGCACTCCTGCCTGCGAGCAAGTGGGTACAGCACCGGCTGGTGGCGGTTCCTTAAAGAAACAACGGTAGCAGGCTGAGCCTGGCACATGGGTAAACGTCTGACCGCGGAAGCGCAGAATGCCACCGTGGCTGAATGCCTTGCCAAGCATCACGCAGGCATCATTGATGAGAAACTTCACGGGGAAGTTATCGGTACCGTCGATGACAGTAACCATTCAATTTAGGCCGTCCTGTAATCAAACAAAAAATCCCGAGGTTATTC
>OGQX01000418.1_pt1 | contig 48762 bp, 51 predicted proteins | sample 1553291 | NCBI WGS metagenome assembly OGQX01 (sample SAMEA2580030, study PRJEB22360) | human gut metagenome | biome: human gut; feature: human-associated habitat; material: faeces | place: Denmark | collected 2008/2010
GAATTACCTCCTCTACCAACCATTTATAAAACCAATTTATTTATCAAATATCTGAACGATATTTTCTTTTCTTTTTCTTTGGTTCTTCGTCTTCCATATAGTGATCCTTATGGATTCCCTTTTTCTTCTTTTTCTTTGGTTCTTCGTCCTCATCATCACCATGATCTTCTTTTAAGAATTTTGCCAAAATCTCTTCTAGTTCTTCATAGGACTTAATTTGAGAACGAACTATGGATTCCAAATCCAATTGACCCTGATACTTCTTGTCCAATTTAGTAGGTTTGCACTGAGTAGCAGAATAAGTGGTATCAAATTTACCAGAACCAGATCTCTTGATCTTAATATCATATCCAGTTTTATAATCAGTCATATCACCGGCCTCGTCTTCATCGAGGTAAAGATCAATAATATCCTGATATACAGATGATGGTACTAATACTCCCTTATCCTTACCTTCATATCCAACTTTAGTACCTTTCTCATCGTCATAAACGATTCCGCCAATAACATATCTTCTACGAGGTACTATCAATTTAGCAAGGTTCTTATCATCGTCATCCTTAGAACTTTTCAATTCCTGGTATTTTTCCATGAAAGGGCATGGTTCATCAAAAGTAGCTGGAGATATTACTCCTCCAAGATCTCCTCCCAAATAGAATTGAACAATTTCTATACCCAATTCTTGGTCATCACCTGGAGATTTAATTCTCATTCTAAGTGTTCCCTCTTTGGGATATACTAATCCTCCTCCATTACCTCTGGATTCTAATTTCTTTTTTCTTGCAAGCATCTTATCTCGAGTAGAACTACCCTCTGAAGAAAGCTTTTTCTTTTTGTCTTTTACCATAATATCTTAAAATTAATTGTTAACCTCAGAATAGATTACCTCATTCAAACTAAGAACTGTAACAGTGTTCTTTTCCAAAAGATTCTTTACTGCTTCTGGCCAATCAGGTTTAATTTCGAATTCCAATTCTTTCCCGGCATACATACCATAAGTAATGATACTACCTATTTGAGTAAGGTCAGAATAGGTTTTATATTCTTCAGTGATTTCTCCTCTTTTAACTACTACTCCCTTACGAGGAACTCCCTCTGATACAGCCCCTGGAATAATAATCCCAGCTTTAGTAGTACCTATATCTTTTGGTGATAGAATAAGGACTCGGTTTTCGGTTGGTCTACCCGGTAAAACATTATTTAGCATGTTTGCTACAGCTACTGAAATAAAACTTAGTGAGTAAATCATAATTGTATGTTTATTAATTTGTTATGTAAATGAATATAGTTATCCTATCCTTTTCTAAGATTGGCATTAATAGTACGAAGAATGTTTTCTCTATTCTCGTATGCTCTACATATAGCTATAAACTTGTTTGCTTTATCTACTGCTTTCAAATACCTTTGGTATATGGATTTATATTTGGGATTTATATTTGCTTTATGAGATACATAATCATTATTAAATCTCTCATTCGAATCCTTTATATAAATCCAAGCAGCAGAATAGGCTTCATCTTTTTCTCTTGCTAGAGCATCTCTTTCTTTTATATATTTATCTCTTAGAGAAGCTAGTACATAATAACTAGAAGGAGATTCTCGTAGCTGAGAATTGATAATATTCTCATTGATAGATAACTCTTTTTGAATATCTATTTCGAGGGTTTTACCCTCGAATTTAACCTTGAGTTTCTTTAGTTCCGTCTTCATAAACTTCTAGTAGGTTTTTAAAGTCTTCTTTACTAAATTCGCCTCTATTGATAGCCTGGGTTACTTGAGCAAAAGCTGCTTGATAAGCTCTTTGCATACCTGGCAACTTAAGAAGAGATTTATAGATACTCAGTTTATCTACCAAGGCCATTAATCTCAGATCGCATAAAGAATCAGTACCTCCCCTATCTAATAATAATAAAAATGCTGCCCAATAAATATGAGTAGCATCTTCATAAGCTAATTTACCTTCTTCATCTTTTGCCATTACCTTAAAAGCCAATCCCTCTAAAGTATAAAGGTTTGATTGAAGTTGGTGTATCTGGGTTTTAATACGATTGAATAGCATCTTTTCTGATCCACTTATATGCAAGTTTGTAGAATCAAGATATCTGTTCAGATCTTCTATCGAATAATTTAAGCATCCTGCTACCATATAGGTAAGTGCAGTTAATTGGCTTGCTTTTTTAAACTCCTCTGTTGTTGCCATGGGATTCATAAATTTAATTTATTTATGTAGACATAGTATCTTCTCTTTTCGCTTCTGTAGTGGTAGATACTGAATCTGAATGCTTTATATTAGTTTTACAATTGGGGCATTGTACTACCTTAAAAATATCCCTATTTGATTTATCGTAAACTCTAAAAGTTTCACTAGTGTCATACTCAAATTCGCAATCACATACTAGGCATTTAGCCCTCCATATTGTGGGCCCGTTTAAAATCTTTTTCATTTCCTTAATTTTATGTTATTATACCGTAATATTTTATATAATACTCCAGTCGATATACCAAATTCTTTTAGTATATCTTTTCTCGGTATACCCTGTATATATCTAGAAATCAGTAATTCTACATTTACCTTACGTTCTCGTTCTTTGCCAACAAAATAGAACCTTTTATCTTCTATACATTGACCTATATTCATCCTAGCAGTTCCCCAGTATAGATTACTCGCTCTATTATTTTCAGGGTCATTATCTCGATGGCATACTTGAGGATAATTGTTAGGGTTAGGAATATAAACCATAGCCACTAATCTATGTCTATAAAAGTTCTTACGTTTACCATTATCTCCTACTAGAGAATTAGATAGATAACCATTATCTTTCATAGCAGGTTTTACTAATTTCCAACTACCAGTAAATTTCGAGTATAATTTTCCTGTACGGGATATGTAGTAATTACTAAATCCGGGTATATTACCCTTTTCTCGATTTTTCATATTCTTGTTGATATTTATGGATTTCCTTTTTATATAGTTCCATAAATACCTCAGGCGAAGCTGCACTAAAATTACCGATTTTATTAGTCTTAAACTTATGGTATTCTTCCATATATTCTTCTACTGAAAAGTCGGGTTTTAACATTCTAGTATAATCATATCCAGGCATAAACGGTAATTCCTCTGCCATAGACCTACCTATCGTAAAGTCCATTGATAAGGTTACATCATCTACTTGAAAACCAAAATACTTCTTAGTACTTGGATTACGTAGGATATTCCAAATTGTGTATACTGTCCAGGTATTTATATCTTCTGGTTTAGAATACATATATACTGCATCATGTACCGTACAAGCTTCTTTCATCATGGGTAATTTACCTTGCCTCATTAACCAATAAACGAGAATAGCTCCGAAATTGGTCATATTTGCTGCAGCACCTTGGCAATTGCCAGTGATTAAGGTTCTATATCGTTTATCTTCACCAATTACCCTTGTAAAGAAAGCCCCAGATTTTACAGTAGGACACCATACTTTACCTACATACTTCTCTTTCGTTAAATTATTCTCTAAATTGTAAGTATTCTTAGTGTTTACTGATTTCCTAAAATTAGAGAATTTTACTCCATAACTAGTTTTAGTGGCCCGTACAAACTCTTGACCATATTTACTTGGTTTCTTATCTTTAAAATAAGATATGTCACCTTCATGTGATAATTCATACATACTTGAGGTGTTGTTACAAAGTACTACCAAAGCCTGAAGTAATTCTCCTTGAGTTTTATCTCCGGTTGCCCATACCGACCAACCATCCCCTAATCTCATATTCTCTAATAATATACTTAATTGAGGGTTAGTTAATCGAGTTAATAACTTCATATTTAACTTACGTTCAGGAACTAACCTATTAAGTTTATAAACAAATCCTGGGTCTCTTATTTCCCATATCACTTGATTCTTTTCTCTACGGGAGAATTCTACATCTAATTCTTCCATGATAGAATCAATGGTATCTACCTTGTGGGGATTTGCAGTATTACTCTGACATATTCTTACTATGTTACCATTCTTCAGATGACCATCAGTAAGATACCAACCTAAAAAAGCTACATAAGCATCCGAATATCTAGCTTTCACTTGATTGTTATGAGGAGCTCTTATTGGGATAGCATAAGGTTTATCTGAATTGTATAATTCTTCAGAAGTTAATACTTCGGTATTATCTAATTTAGATATTTTATTTGGTTTAGTAACTACCCATCTATGGTCTGGAGTTGATAATACGTCTAGATGTTTTGTCTTTAACCGAATCATATCTCCATCATAATCAAATACATTTACCCTTTCAACCTTTTGCCATTCTGATTCTCCTATGTCCCGATTAAAAGCTAATATCTCATCACCAACCTTTAAATCTTCATAATTTACCCATCCCTTAGTTTTACTAAGAGCCTGAGATGAGGGTAATAAGCAAGGAAAATTAAGTCCCAAACGAATAGCATAAGCAACTTCTTGTTTGTCGTTTGAGTATATCTGAGGTAATCTTCTCTTAGTACCAAATAACTGAGTATAATACCCATGCTTACGAAGGAATTTCTCTTGCTTCTCTTTGAACTTAAGTATCTTTGGATGTTTCTCAAAGAACTCTGCCATTTCTTTATGGGCTTCTTCTTTAGTAACTATAATACCAGCTTTTGGGTCAGAGAGTTTTACTGCAAGTAAAGCTTCCCCAATACCATAAATCAAACCGAATGCAATTTGCTTAGCTTGTTTTCTTCTAGTCTTCCATAACTTATGGTCAGGATGATTTTCATCTTCGTATATTTTAGAGGCTTCCTCAATTGATACTCCATATTTTGCTGCTGCTATACCAAGGTGAGGGTCTACTCCCTTAGCAAATGCTTCTAGATAGGTTTCATCCCCAGATAGATGAGCCATCATTCTTAACTCTGCCTGTGAGTAGTCGAATGCCATATATAGATAACCTGGAGGAGCAACCAATTGTTTCTTAATATTTGGGTCTACTAATGTCTTGGGTATTTGCTGCATATTTGGGTCAGCAGAACTAAAACGATTAGAGTCCGTACCATGTATATTATACCTACCATGTAATCGGGAATCATCTTGTACCTTTTCCCACCATCCATAAATATAGGTCTTATACATTTTCTCTAACCCTCGTAATTCAAGAAGTTTATCAAGAAATATGGCCTTTGGTGAATCTGGCTTTTTAATGGTTAGCCTAAGATTAGTAAGGGTTTCTTCATCTGTACTTGGTTTACCAGATTCATTATCTTTAATTACATCGAAATGAAAACCATCCTCTGAATACATCAATGCAGGTAAATCAACTGGACTACCCAAATTAATGGGTCTTATTAATTCTTGTTCCTTTTTAGTTGTGAATATACCTGCTTTGATATTTGAGATTTTCTGTTCCCTTGATGCAATCTTTCGTTTGTCTTTTGGGTCATTATAATCTAACTCCTCAAGTTCAGCTTCTATAGATTGGATATACTTGTCAATCTTTTCTTGGTTATACTTCTTTTCGAATTTCTTTACTCTGGGTAAGTCATATATTGCGTCTCTAGCAGCATCTATTTTTGGTTTATATTCTTCCAAAAGCTTTTTATTGAACTCAGTATCTAGATATAAACCTTCCTTTTCTACCGAAGTAAGTACCCGTGAATTACACATAAATAAATTACGGAATACAGAATACATACCTAAATCCACCAACTTCTTCTCAAAGAATATCATTAACCTAAGTGTATAATCCGTATCTTGACATCCATAATGGCAAAGTGGGTCTAATTCTTTTTTATCCCAAGGTATCTTATCAAAAGCATCTTGTTTCTCATAATTACCATACTCAGGCAAATACCTTCTTACCATTGATTTTAGGTCATGAGGTTTTTCCTCATTAAGAACATATTTTGCAAGCATACCATCTAAACAAGTACCCCTATAGAATATTTGATACTTTTGGTTTATCTGGTCATCAAACTTCCAATTCCATGCAACCTTTACAATGTCATAATTCTCAATTACCTCTTCCCCAAATTTCCTTAGCATCTTTTTCCAATTCCACCCTGGAGATGTATAATCTTTTGTTTCGAAATGGTCTAAAGGAATGGAAGCACCAAACCCTGGCATCCAGGATACTGAGAGTATAGTTGGCTTAAAACCCCTATTATATATGGGTTCTGCATTTGTTTCGTAGTCACAGCAAGCATAACCTGTAGCTTTACAACAAGCAATAAGTTTCTTAAGCTCTCTCTTGTTTTTTATTATTGTATACCGTGTCTCCATATTTTAAAATAGAAAAAGGGACATACCTACCAGTAGTAGATACATCCCTTATTATTAGTATTTCTCTTGTAAGTCTTCCAAATTAGAAGCCAATGCTGTCCAATCTTTCTTATAAGCATGAAGAGAATCAATAGTGTGATACAAATAACCTGGTTTTACTCCAACCTCTTTAGCTACATATTCCATTAGTCTCCATGCAAGGTATACATCATTACCAAAGTGAGTAACAAAGTCCGAACTTCTTTGGTGATAGCAAATGTGTAATACCTTTTCTCCTTTACCATTCTGACGGATAAGGAAGTCATAATACATAGAGCAGGGTATACGTCTACTACCATCATACCAATCGGTATCTAATCCGTCCATATCACCATTGAATATTGGTAATACTGCTTTACGAGTGTCATTATCGTCCTTCAGTAATCTTATCAATGGTTTAATAACATGGATGATTCTCTCATTATAGGTATAATCAAATTTACCATTTACCAAGAACTGTTCCCATAAATCTTTTCTTAATTCCCAAGCTTTACCTGGATTAATTATATCAGAGGTATCAATCCTTTCTTGGAACTCTGCATCTGCCCATTCCTTTGAATGAGAGAATACAAATAACCATACTGGGTCTCCGAGTGAAGTTAAGCAATATTGTTGGCAAATAAGTTCTTTAGTAATAAAATCCTCATTACCTTCAATATTCTTATTCTGGTAAGTCTTTGGTTTTACAGTTTGACCATAACTGTTGAGTTCTCTGCCCATTTCAGACATTAACTCATAACTACTGCTATAAATTCTCATTTCTTCTGTTTTAAAAGTTTCTTTTTATAGGCTTTACGTTGAGAGTAAGATATTACATTCTCGGGATATTCTATATCTTCATATTCAAGAAGTAATTCTTTTGCTTTCATTGATTTATATGTTTCCTCATATAAATCTGGTCGAAGCACTTTAAAACTTCTAAAGAATACCTTGAATGAAGAGAATTCTTTCTCTGTACCTTTTTGGAATTTTTTCCATATCTCTTTTATCCTCTTATTCCAAGAATTCTCTTCAGCCCCTTTAAGTACCTTCTTTAAAGGTTTATGAGTATGATACATTAGGAGTGTCTCAACGTTTCCATACATTTGAGTTGCGAATAGGTTGATTTGTACTGACTGATCCGGTCCGTATACGTATTCTGACATACGCTGGATTAAGAGGAAATCGAAGATTAGTCTCTTCGTAATCTCGGAAGCTCGTATTACCATAGTTATTACCGGTATATCTTCCCCAAATCGTTTTGAGAATGTAGCAGCTATCAGACATTGTTTGCCATTATCATGATGATTGTTAAATATATAGGTTATATTGTAATTCTGATTGTACTTGTTTTTCAGTACTCTCAGCTTACTACGCATCAAGTCAAGCTTATTAAAGTCAATGTAGTTATTCAATAAGCTAGTCCACTTAGTTTCTTTGTAATTGAAACATCTACCATAATCAAATTCTGGGTCTACCCATGCTTTTCGTATCTTTATAAATACATTATACACTACTGCTACTCCACTGTTAGCAGTAGACCCTTTTTCAAAAAGTATAGGATCTAATCTTAGGAAACCCTCATTGAGTTTTTCCCATGCCTCTTGTGAAGTAGCAAATTCCAATGAATGTAAGGATTCCTCAGTATTGGTCTGAAGACCCTTTAGTTTACGGTTCCAACCTGACATGCTAGTAATTAGTTTTTTGTCTCCATAAATTGAGACGTTGTTTTTTAAAGAATAAACTAAATAAGCCGCAAGGAGTAAATCCATTCATAGCTAAGAATCCCATATATAGATAGAATGATTTTACTAAGGATTCCTGAAAGTCTATTTCCTTAGTCATTACTGGAGTTTGTTTCCAAGGTCTACATTTAAGGAAATTCCTTGCCTTGTTTAGTTCATATATTACCTCCCATAAATATAACTTCTCGTTTTCATGGGATATTTCACTCATTTCATTGAAACCGGGAGTATAAGAAACTATCTTATCGTATTCTGCTCTATCTTCTTTTGCCCAATCAGTTGAACTTAATATAGGGTATTTCCTTACACTTCGATGATCCGGGTACTTGATAAGTATTTCTTTAACTCCGATTGCCATTACCTCAAATAAACTCTTTGCATCTTTGTATTTTAATATATCTTCTGGCAATATATTAGAATACACAAGCAAAGTAAAGAAGAATCCCAAAGCATCTGCCTGTTCTTCGTTTGCATTTGCTAGATGGTTTAATACCTGAGTATATTCTTCTGAAGTTAAGCAATCATTATTCCACCCATAATCCCAATATATAGATACTACTTCATCTGTAGATTCGAATCCTTCGGTTAATTCTTCTATAACTCTACCAATGAAGTCCTTGAGGATAACTTGGTTCTTTGGGTTATTTATATCTAATGGGTAATCTGGTAGCTTTTCTATGGATTTATATCCAAAGAATTGTTCTAACCCAAGATCATACATTTCCTGTAATATCTGTGCCTCAGTTTCTTCTACCTGAGGCACTTGTTCATTTATATTCCTTATGTCCACGGTTATTTAGTTTGAGATGAACCAAATCCTTTATCTCCTCTACTTCCCCACATTTGAGATTCTGAATAGAATTCCTCTTGTTGAATTTCCTCGGGTTCAGTAATATAAACTGGTACATGAATAAATTGTACTAGCTTTTGACCAGCCTCAATAATCTGAGTTTCTTGAGAAGCATTATATACTCCGATATGTATTTCACCCACATAAGGAGAATCTACTATCTCAGCAGTAAATAATAAACCTTTCTTAGTAGCTATACCGGATTTATTTGCTGCCATTAACATCGATGTGGGAGGTTCTAGTAATACCTTGATCCCCGATGGAATAAGTATTCTATGACCCGGTTGTAAAGCTATATGCCTTACAAAATTTTCACTAAAAGGGATATCCAAACCATATCCCTCCCTATCGGCTTCATTCTTAGAATGAATATCCTCTGAAGTCAAGTTGGTTGGTACATAAAAATCTAACCCAGCATCATTTGGGTTTGCTCTGTTGGGAGATACTACCTCCCTTACTTTGATAAATCTAAATCTGTTCATAATATATTGCATTTACGTAAGAGTTGTCCAAAGGTTAATTTCTCGGGTCTAGAAACGTGTACTCCCAGTGAATTACACATCTTTAATACATCTACTGATCCTTTCATACATAGGTTAGCAAGTACATCCTCTTGCTTTACAAAATAGTTTGGGTTATTAAGGTATACCTTGAACATAGCCCATATCATCTCTATTGGTTTCATTATTTAGTACACTCTTTATAAAGTTCTCTAATACGTTTTCTTGGTACTTCGAATTTCTCAACAGTCTTTGAAATAATATCTTTTTTGTCTTTCCCTTTCCGAATCAAGCCTCGGATGTATTTCTTGATACCAACCGTGTCTTCTAATACATCCAAATCTTTGTATTGATTCTTCTGTTCTAATTCTTTCCTTGTAATGTTCAAGTTCTGGGACATCTTGAATGCACATAGTTCTGAGTCTCCGCATAGCTTACATTCTTTAGTTGATAAATCATACCCAATACCAAAGCAAGGATCTCCATTAGTTCCCATAGTACTTAAATCTATGGGAGTAAGAATGTCTTGTTTGGAAAGATCGGGTAGCTTTTGTTTCTTCTTTACCATTCTCTGAAAATTTATAAAGTTCGAATAATTATATCTTTGGTATCTCCCTTTGTAAGAGAGAGATAACTATGTCCGATTGTATTTATAAATAGTTGACGGAGATTTATTAACTGTACAGGATCTTTCTTAGTAGAACCTTCTTGAATAAACTTGAAAGAGAGGTCCTTAGAGTACTTGATTATAAAATAATAATCGCAAGAATCGGGACTGTCCCGATTTCGTCTGATATCAGATATCCAAATCAGATCTTTATTATTGAATACCTGATCTATAATGTTCTTCTCATCCATAAGGGAAACCTTAAATAACTGTTTAATACTCTTCATCATTCTCATCGTATTCGTTGCTGAATAATAAAATATATAGGATTGGAGCTAGTATAACTAAAATTATTATTGTGATTATCATGGCTATAGATTTAAAGATTTTCTTAAAAGTACCCAGCAATAAATGCCAGCAGCAGAGATTTGAATTATCTTCCATCCATCTGAAAGGAGATCAATTAATTTGGGATCATTCTCATCCTTGATACATATAAGTTTATCATTCATGGCTTATAGCTGGTTATTACTGTTACATTTTGATATTTGCAATGGGGACAGGTCCAATCTTTTAAATGAATGCCAAGATCTAAGAGATCTTTTAAATCTTTCTTTCGAAATCTCTTACCGCAGTTATGGCATTTATAATCGTATGGCTCTTTATTCGTAGCCTTTAGAATAAATATTAGGATTATGAATAAAGAGATTGTTGTTAGTGTTATTGTAATCTTCATAAGGTTTATTATTTATAGGTATATGCCTCTATACTTTTATTGTAATCTTCTTTTCCTCCTTCGGAGAAAAAGTAAATACTCATAGTACTTCTAGTCAAATCTTAATAAGGCTATGGTTAGGATGTTTCTTCCATAGCTTGTCTAACAATATTACTTTCAATTCTTGTCTCTGATAATATTGTTTCCTATGTTTACCATGCCTATCTAAATAATTCCCAGGATAATGGAGATCATCAAGGTAAACCTTCTTTTTCGATTTATCGGTTCTTACCAAACGACCAAGAAACTGAATTGATTTTTCTTGAGAATCCATACTGGCAGCATTAAGTAAGTACTTTAGCTTAGGGAAGTTTTTACCTCGAGCAATGATCGTAGTTGATACCAGGATATCTATTTTACCTTCTCTAAAATCGCCCATGATTTGTTTTCTTAATTTTGGTTTAGTATTAACATGAACATAGGCAATATTATAGGCATCTCCCAGTTTCTTTTTAAAGAATTTATATAGATTTTCACAATGTGCAATATGCTTACATACTACGAGAGCAGGGTATCTGCCTTGGTTAAGGTTCCATTGTAATCGAGCATAAGCCATTCTCTTAGCATATTTATTAAAGGTAATCGAATCATCATAAATTTCTTTATAGGATATACAATCAGATTCCCAGTTCCCATACCAGGGTTTACCTGGTACCATCTTTACGATAGTTTTAGTTGAGTAACCTTTTTTAATAGAATCCTTAAGTTTAAACTCGGCAATCACTTTACCAAAGAAACATTCAAGGTTCATATTCTTAACTCTATCCTTAGCAAGCTTACTCATGTAAATGGTACCAGATAACCCTATGCGAACTCTGGTATTAAACAACCGAGTGATTACATTCTGATATTGCTTACTACCTCCCTGGTCAGCTTCATCTACAAGTACCATATCTATCTGAGATAGTTCTTTTTGATAGAATCTCATATTCCTCGAAATAGACTGAACCATACCTATAGTAAAATTACTCCAGTTTAAAACCTTGCCTTGAACAAAGGTAATGTCTTCTCCTGGAAGATATTGCTTAAATTCTTCTCTAGCTTGATTTAACCAATCTGAGTCATTAGTTATTAACAAAGTCTTTAACTGTTTCTTATAGGTTAAGTATAAAGATGACATGATAAGAGTTTTCCCAAAATTTACAGTCAAATCTAATACACCAATATGAAAAGGTGTATCACCTACCTTATTATTGATTACTGATTTAACTGCTTTTTCTTGTTCGGGTCTTAATTTATATTTGCCTATATTCGTAACTACTTTACTGACTTTAGGTAAAGGTTGACGCATATCTACAACTTTAGGTTTAATCCCCATCTCTATACATTTATCGTATATCCTGGGAAGTAAACCTATTTTAAATTGCCCAGTCTTGGTGATGTAGTGAATCTTACCATCCCAATTCTGCATACCTCTTTGCCTTGTTCTTAAATAAAAGGCATTTGGATGTCGAATGGCAAACTCATTATAGAGTTTCTGGGCATACTTGAGAGGTATATCAAGTTCGCACATATTACCATTCTGAATAATTATCTTACTCATATCGGTTTTTTATTCTATCCCAGAGACTACCCTCTACCTGAGGTTCATCTTCTAAAGATTGTTTACCTTTATTTTTATATAAGTACTTATTGTATCTCTCTATTGCTTTCTCATTATACATTTGATTAGGTTCTGGTAAACCATTACACCAAGCAAGTGATTCGAATTGGGCATCTATAAATTTCATATAATCCCAACCTCTCTCACCCAAGAAAGTTTTTAACCTTAAGAAATGAATTAATTTCTCGGGATTATCTACACCATCATAAATACCAGTAGCAGAAGCCACTTTTTTAAAGTAATAATCCTTAATCCTTATCACCTCTTCAAATTCGGATCTATCCAATGAGGATAATTCCATTTCGGCCTCTACCTGATTAGTGATGTTCTCTTGCATAGATAATAATCTTTGCATAACATTCCGATAGTCTGTCATCCTCTTTAACCCGGTCTCAATGTATTTGATAAAACCCTCTCGAGTATCAAATTTAAAATCTTCACAAAAGGTATTACATATCTCTGCAAGCTTTTTACAATTTGTCCATTCTCGAGAATTACTTTCGTTTATTTTACGAACTCCTCTATGCTTTAACTTTATACGGATTGCATATAAAATATCAGCAACAAGGGCAGCATCCCCCTTAGATGCTAGTAAAATGTTATTAACTCGCTTAGTATTCTTATGGTTAGAAACTAAGACTGCTCTATGATTTATTGCCATTTTCCTAGCAATAACAAAAAAAGCCTCAACTGGGAAGTTATCTACCTCTAAGGTATTTAATATTTCCTCAAATTGAAGCTTGGTTATATGGATAGATGGTTCACGCATAAATATATTATTTTATAATATAATAGGAACTCCCTATTTCAATGAGTTTCTGATAGCAACTAATTCTTGATAACTTTGGTACCGAGTAGCATATACTAATCTCATAACAGAAGTTTTCCCCAAATCATTGCAATCTTTCCCCTCGGGTAAAAAGATAACCTTTACTTTTTTATAATTTACTAATTTAAAAGCTAGGTTAATAGCATATTCTTTTGCATCTGGGTCCAATAATATAACGTATCTTTCACAAGGAGCTTTAAGTAATTCGTTTATTTGATACTTAGATATAGCTTTACCCATTGTGGCAATTGCTCTATCCCCCATAGTGAGAGCATTAAGTGCTCCTTCGCAAATGAATACCGACCGATACATCTCCAACGCATCATGATTAAAGATGAGAAATTGTTTTCCCAACCCAGTGATGTCTTTGTCTGGGTTATTATATCTGGGTCCTTTGCCGATAACGTTTCTGGCATTATAATATCTAAGTTGTCCTTGGTAATAAAAGGGTATAATGAGGTACCCATAAGTTGAGTCCTTTGTACCATACCCAATGCCATATCTTGAAAAATCTTCGATACTGAACCCACGTTTCTTGACATATCCTCGAATACTCTTTGCAAGTTGGCTATTTCCAAGCGAAATATTTCTAAAGCCTTCGGGGAGATATATCGGTTTGCTTTCGGCAAGTTCGATTTTCTCTTCTTTAAATTGAAGTTCATCAAATTGTCCATTATTCAAAAAATTAATTAGTTCATGATATTCTGTGAATCCCTCTATGTCCATTATCAATTGAGCAGGGGAAGGATGGGCATTACACCTGAAACAATTTGTTCGGTACATAGAGAGATTAACTCCCAGTTTCTCTTCTCTACCACAATAGGGGCAAGTAGGTATACGCATCCATCCATGCCTATAATCTCTTCCTCCTAATCGTTTAATGAAGTATGTCCTTAATCTAGATTTAAACTGATTGGTTATTTTCATGTTCCCTTATAGCTTTACGAATTACTTTTCGGATTCTCTTTAAATCCTCTAAATCTAAATTACCAATAGAGGTAGTTTGCCAACCATTATGAGATATTTCTAAAGCTAATTCATCGCTCCATCTATCTTTTACTATTTTTACCGTCTTTGTTTTCATGTCTAAATATCTCCACTATTATTAGCCCTCTTTTTAGGATCGGCATCTGGGTTAGTACTCTTCTTAAATTGTTCATCTAACTTAGCCCCATAGATTTTATCATAATTCTCTCTTTCGTCTCGAGTGAATTCCTTACATCTTTGGCGTTCAACATCGCATTTAAACAAAGCTCTACCTGAAGGTAAACCATCCCTCTGTACAACTAATTCAGCTCTTAATATATCATCCTGTTCTTCCTGAGCAGTAGAATTAAGACCAAAAATAGTTTGGGCATTACGAATGATTGCAATAGAACCAGATATATCATTTTCATCATATCTAGTAGCTCTATGTTTCTTACCATCTCTTGTAATGTGGTGAGCAGTCCATACAATGTCCAAATTGAGTTCTTCTGCAAGATTTTGTAAATCGATATACACGTTGGATATACGATCGAAATCTTCTTTATCTCTGGCAATAGAAGCTAGCTTACCCGCATAATCAACAAATAAAACCTTAATATCTATCCCTTGATTCCTAAACTTAATTATCTTATCCCTTATATAATTACAATCAGTAATCATAGCAGGTACTCTTTCAACCACTAATTCAACGCCAAATCTTGCAAGTTTTCTAAGGTGTTTAGACTCAAGTTTATCATACTCTCCAGAATATAATTCTTTCTTAGTTTTATTGATAGATGATTGAATGAATCTATCAAGAATCTGATCTTTACCATTTTCTGTATCTACATAATAAACCGATTTTCCCATTCTTAGATAGCCTCTTGCAAGGTTTACCATAAAGAATGTTTTCTTTGCCTTAGGTTTATCTAAGATCACATTAACCGAATGTTCAGGATATCCTCCAGCATTAGTTAAAGCATTCATTTGCCTAAATGGACAAGGTATTACAGAAGGTTCTGATTGTCTTTTAAACTGTCTCTCTACTATGTCCCGAATCATGTATGCAGGTTCATCTTCTTTCTTAGGCTTACTTTTCTGAAGAATCTTTTCAATCTTACGGGAATATTCTTCATATTGTTCGAAGTTATCCAGATCGAAAGAATCATTTAAGTTCTTCATTTCAACATAAGTTGAAAACTGATAGATCTTTTCTTTTATATAATCGGCATCAGATAGAGGTAAATGATAAAGATTACTGATTACCTTATCGATATTTGGGATATCATCTTTAGTTACTAAATCGGCATACTGTTTACCTTCTAGCAATTCTTTAATAACTTCCTTTAAAACATTCTCAGAAGGTATTCTGTTTTGCTTTTTATAATACTTAATGATGCCCTCACAAATAATGGAGTGCTCTATAAGTACCAGATAATTTGGTTTAATCCTTTTGAGGATTAGCCCTCCTTCTTTATCTTTAATAATATACCTTAGAATCTCTAATTGAAACTCTGGGCTAAATGTAAATTTGGTTTTACTCTTGTTTCTCATAATCATATTGCAATATTTATAAGCTAATAGATATTCGTAGTCTCATGTTTGTACTGAATGTATCAGTTATCAAGAACTATACCATCCTCTACCATGACGTCAGAAAATATAAGTATTATTATTTTATATAAAATATTATTCTTATATTTGCATAAACGAAAACTTAAAATCACATGAGAAGTAGAGGTAATAACGGATCAGAATTGCATAGGTTAAAGACCATGCAAGAGAATTATGATCAACAGATGTTTCTAAGGTTATATAAGGTGTGCAAGCCAGTAATTAGAAATCTTACTAAGCAAATTGATTATAAAAGGTATAATCTTACTCCAGATATTATATCTTCTTATTTCTGGGATAAAATGTTATATGTATTCAACAAATACTACGGTACTTGTTCGGAAGAACATTTGAAAGCAAGAATCCTTGCTTCACTTAGTACCTTTAAAAATAAATTACTCCGTTCTGCCTATGGAGAACAAGCAGAATATAATCAAGCTTTATTTAAGTTAGATGATTTATTCGATAACGATAAAGAGTTAGAGGATGACAGTGAAGAAGAGAAAGCTAAATCCGAAATGCTAGGGATGATGTATGATTATATGAAAGAACATCTATCGATGGATGCCTATATGATATTCGAAGTATTACTTACTCCTCCTCCCTATATAAAAGAAAGGATAAAAGAAAATGGAAGGATTACTAACCTATTATTGGTAGAATTCTTTGATATGCCTAAGACTAATGCTTCGGTTAAATATATTTCAGAGTTAAGATCCGATATTCAATATTGGGAAGATAGAGCTAAAGAAGAACTTAAGTATTAATACAAAAAAGAAGGGGATATTTCCCAACATCCCCTTCCCCCTAACACATGAGTTTTAAGCTAAAAATAAAATGCGCAACATCAAAAAGTTTTTCAATTTTATTATAGTTTTATGATATAAGCTAGTATATAATATCCAGGTTCTATATTAATAGAATTCTGAGCCGAATTATTGACTTCTGAAGTAGATTCGAGATATCTTGCCCAAACTGGGTTATCCATAGATCTATTTTTAGGATTTACAGCTTGACCTATATTTTCATATTTAACATTACCAGGGCCACCTCCATCAGGAGCATGATCAAGGAAGAAATAATCTCGATATGGGTGAGTATGTTTGGGCAATTGATTAGCATTAAGAGTGACCTTACCTTCTGAGTTACCTCCAGTTTCTCCAATAGTACCATTACCAGGTCCCCATCCTTTAACGAACCTTCCGATAAGATTAGGTCTACCGTCTATACCATCGCATAAAGCCCAACCATCAGGAGGAGTAGTACCTGACCAAAGCATGATTGCTCCTTGAGGTATGATCTTAGCAGATTGATCTATACTTCCCTTATAAGATTCGAATAAGTAATCAATGTACTGTTTAATGTTTTCATAATCATTAGGGATACCAGACAATAAATTCTCTAATCTTTTTACTGATTTATTAACCAACCCTCTGTAAGCTGAAGTAAAAGGCAAAGGTTGTGGGAATATTCCACCATAGGGAACTATAGAATAATCCTCTACGGTATTAGTATTAGTATCGGTACCTGAACCATAGATTCCAATAAGTACCATAGAATCTTTAGAGTTCTTATATCGGGTACAGTTTGCCTCTACTTGCTTAAGCAAGTAAGTAAAATTCATTTGAGAATTTATATAGGGATCTCTCCCGTTAATATCCCATTCATGGGCATTATCGGCTATTGGATAATATGGGTTAAGTGACTTCTTGTATAGGGTATACAAAGATTCATTACCTTCTGACCAATATGCTACAAAGTTAACTGGGTTTTCAATTGGCTCAGTAACTTCATCATGTACTGCAAAGAGAAATACATCATCAGTTACACCCTTATTTCCTTCAATGGGTATACTACCTATTTCTTTTTCGTCTGAAATAAATATATACCCATCCCTTGAAATACATCCGAACCATATATCAGGTAATTCTCCATCATTTACATTTTTCTTAATATACCGAGCATTAATACGATCGAGTATGTCATTCTTGAAAAAAGAATCATCATTACCTTGTGATTGTACTTTGAGAGTATTACCGTCTACAGTAACAGAACCAAATCCACAGAAAGGACCTGCCCCGATTGGGCAAGCTATACCTTCTGCTACATCCTTAGATTTAATAAGGCTTTCGAATTGAAAATAGGTTTTCATATACTTTTGTTTTCTTTGTGAATTTTAACTTGATTTCTGATATCGGAAAAGGCTTCCCCGAAGTCTTTGAATTTAAAGGTTATAAGTAACCATAGTAATTTCCAAATACTATACTTCTTATCGATTCCATGTAAGGTACAGATATGACCATAAATAGAATCCAACTCAAAGCAATAACAAAGTATCATTACTGATATGGCTACAATTATAGGATCCAAGCCATAGGGTTCTCCTATGGCTTTTCCCAGTACTGCCCCCAAAGAGATATAACAAATATAATCTATTATCTTATTAAGAGTTCTTCTACCAGCTCTGGACTTCCTTACATTTACATTCAAATACTTAGAAGCTCTTATCCCAAACCATAAATCCGAAACTATTAACATGAACCCTAATAGGATCATCCATCTTAAATCGAAAACGATCTGGGTACATTCTACGAAGATTGTAGTAAATAAAGTTTTTGCAAGTGAATCCATAGCGTGAGAGGTTATTACTGTATTATATCCCATTGTTGACTTTCTCCTGTATTAATATTAACTTGTTTATTTTCCAAATCTGAAGCTTCCCAGATAATTTCTACAGGAGTTACCTGGAATTCTATACCTACCTGATAAGTAACTTTTACATCCTTCTTATTAGCTGCCATAAAGGTATATTCTCCGGCTTTTGAAGTTTCAAAAGTATACGGAGAAGGATGTAATTCCTCTGATCCCTCTAATTGTATACTGGTATCAAAGTTATCATGATTAGAAGTACAGGTTATTATGGTACTTACAGAATCTACCTCTGGAGTAAGAGTATCCATTTCTTTAGAAGCTTTAATCTCTACAGTCAATGGGAAATCTTTTACAGTCAACTTAGCTGATATTAAGAAATATTCCGAGAAGAAAATATACTTACCAGCTTCTTTTAATTCGATAATCTCTCCAGTGTTTACTTTATAGGTTTCTCCTGTTTGATCACAGGTTACTGTATTATTTTCTCCCATATCTAAGTTTGCCCTTAGTTCAAACCTTGCTACTGTATTATCAATTAACTGATAACTAGCTTCGGATTTATCAACGGGATCCAATCCCAAATCATTGTTGAAATAATCTGGTGTCCAAGGAGAAGTACCATCGGGATTAGTTTCCTTTACATTCTCTGGCTGGATATATAGGTTATGTTTAAGAGGCCTTACGTATGGATTGACTTCCCATATCACAAATACCTCAGGATCCCCCTTACATATTGCCTTATATTCTCCAGTATTTACACAGGTGAAGGTATAAGTAAATTTAGTATACTGATCATCTTCAGCTTTTTCCATTGTAATAGTATCAATTAGCATACCATTCCAGTATATATCTAATTGATTATTTATGTATTTGCTATCATCTTCTTTTGGAGAAACTAGAAGAATCAAATCAGCATAAGCTTCTTCTTTAGCATTTAATTCCAAAGTACTCGGGCCCTGTAATATATACTGATAGTAAGTAGATATCTGAGTTACCAAGAATTTACCGAGATTACCGCTTTTAGTTGTATCTAAGGTACAAATGAAAGTAAATAACCTAAAGGAATCAGCTGTAAAAATATCCCCGTTATTATACACCCTGCTGGGATTATTCTGTTCATAACATTGGAGATCTGGAGTACCATATAGATCGGAAATAGTTAACTTAGTCTGGGCTTTAGCCAAATCCTGTATATCTACTCTAGCTGCTCCTGGATTACATACTACAGTATATAAGTTCTCTTGTCTTGAAACAATAACTGTAACCATGTAATTCGGATGATCTACTATTTCGAAAGTGTAGGATCCAGGCTCTGAGAATGACCAAGATTGTCCAGAGGGTTTAGTTTCTTCTGTACCTTTTCTTCTTACTACTAATTCAGTTTCTGTACCACCTTGGACTACAGAGGCCTTTATTACAGTAGAAGGATTTAAGTTTTCTGGAGTAATCCTAAGAGTTTTAGGATCAGCAGAAATTCTATAAGTAGGAGGTAAATTACTACCAGAACCCACTATGATAGAAGTAATTATCTCAGGATTAGCTACACTTCTAAAATAATAGATACCGGGAACTGTAGCAGTATAGATACTCTCATTATCATGCCTTTTATATCCCCATAAGTTATCGGGATCAGATTCTTCTTTTTTATACATTACCTGATACCTTAAATCAGCTTCAGGCCAATCGGAGGTTACTGTAACTCGAATGGGTACTTTATTATTGGATCCCAGTATAATAGAATTAACCTTAGGATCTACAAATTCAGCAAATATAGTATACTCATCGATAAATCTAAACCCATAATCTATGATGGTAGCAGATACATTGAAAGGTTTAAACCTATTAATGATATTCTCTACCCCCTTTCTAAAAGAGAAAAATCCACTTTGGTATTTATCAGTATATGGATGACCAGTAACTTTAAACTTTACTGGTATACATTGGGTACACTGAAAAGAATTATCAAAAGTACCTTTATCGAAATACACGGCTTGATCAAATCTTGGTTTAGATTCTTCTGGATTAATCCAACCATTATAATCTTCGCCTTTAGTAGGATCCTGCATTTCGCATCGGATACCATACATTCGGAAGATTATCTCGAAAAAGCTTTGACTACCTCGGATTTTTAAAAGGGATATAGAATACCCTAATAATCTTCTTACTTGTTCTGAAGTTAACGAGAAAGGTCCAGACTTCGGTATAATCCAAGTTCTGGATAACATCTCTAATTCTGAATCACCCAAGAGACCATTGAAGTTAGTTCTCCATGCCTCTTCATCTATATGATTGCCTATGGCAAAAGGCATTTGTCCCAATAATTCCCAGAAATATACTAGATACATGTCTGGAGTTTTATCGAGATCTTGGATTTCTAGTAACTTAGTGGTATCGGAATATATTTCATTTCCAAAGTAATCTCCACAGATATCTAGAAACCTTTGTAAAATGCCCTTTCCATCTACCTTATACGTATCAGAATTCTTGAAGTAATAAGGTAGCATGTCTATGAGATTCTTGAAATCGATCATATTAGATAGTTTCTTTTACGGTTAATGTAAGCTGTGAATTACTACTGAATACTGGGATATTAAACCCAGGATCTTCATAATCCATATTGGGTTCTGAAATAGTTATAGAATATCTAAATCCATTTTGATAACCATTATCGGCTACACCAAATGAGAAAGTTACATCATTGTCGGCATCTTGGTAAGTAGAAGAATTGCCCACTCTACCAGTACTATCAAATCCCCCTTTTGCAGCTCTGATCCTAAACTCTGTATTATTAGAGAAGGTAATAAAATAAGTATTAGAACCAGTTGCTTTCTCTAACTTAAAGTTATTGATAAGTAATTCTCGATTACCATAGATAGTATTAGGCCAAGGCTTAGTATAGAATTTTTTAATATGGAGGTAATCTACCATTGAGCAATTATCTATGAGAGCATAGATATCAGAGATTCTAACACTTCCACCTATGGTAGATTTCTCTGGAGAATAGGCATTATACAGAGCAGTAAGAATTTGTTGTTGAATCTCAGCAGTTTTATAGGATTTCTTACCAGTTACCTCAATATCCAGGATGATCTGAACAGTACCCGCAGTCTTAACTTGAAGCCAAGTAGATAAAGGTGATCTTTGGGATAATAGATTATATACTTTATCTATTCTGGCATCCCCGGCAGAACTACCATTATCTGGATTTATATATACTGTGAGTTTTCTACTGCATTCATAATCTATAGCAGCCTTATTAACTCCCTCTACGGTCATTGCTAAATCAGCAAAATCTTGAGCAGTAATGGCTACTCCCAAAGTCTTAACACTAAGAGGTATATGTTCTTTGATCATTTGGAAGTTCTCATAGTTTGATCCTCCTGCTGCAGCATAAGCATTACTTACTGTAGCATCAGAAATTACTCCAGAAATAACTGCCGGTACTGTAGTGATAGAACCAGAGCCTATGTTACCATTGTACCCCTTAGTAAGATAGAAGATTACCTCTGTAATCCTATCCCCCGCATTGGGCTTAGCTCCATATAAACCATCCCCAAAATGTAAATAAGGATTAAGAGCAGAATCCACAGATATCATAAAATGCTTATCCTTAGGTTTTGAATAAGCAAAGGTATCTACTAATACCCAAGTTTCTCCACCTATTTTTAAACTCATGGTACCATGTTCATAGTATTTACCATTAGGCAAAGTACCCAGAGTAATTATTACTCGGTCATCTGTAGGTATAATAATACCATTCAATCGAGAATTACTGTATATTTCATGTTGAACAAGAGGAACTTTACAAGTAGTAGTATTAGGCCACCAAGTGACATCTCTAGAAGACATCCAAACATTTCCAGAGTTATCTGTAAATACAGTACCTGCAGGTATAAGGATATTAGCACCAATATTTTCACTCGTAATAGATCTAGTTAGAGTTACATCTACTGAAGCTGCAATGGCAGACTTAGTATTATAATCTACTAATTTCCCTTGCTTTACTACTGAATCATACTTTCGAGCAGTAGGTAAAAAAGTTTCCCTTGCTACATTATCAATGTAGTAATGTAACACCTCTGCAATAGCTGCAAACAATGAAAGGATAATAATGAGGATATTCCCCTCTGAGTAATCAGTAATGAGGATATCTCCATTTTTATCCTTGATGTTTGTTAGCCCCTCTATCAACTTAGCCTTAATTTGCTGATAGGACCTTTGATAAGGATTTAGCCATTTGTTAGTGATTCCCATATCAATAATTATTAAGTGAATTATTTAATCGGTCATAGGCAATGCCCAGGTACTGGCTAGTGTTAGAGCCATTAATTTTATAAGCAACATCAATATTTACTTTTGATCCAACTCTTGTTACAGTTATTTTTTCAAAGGTAATCCTCTGTTCCCAAGTACCTATAGCATCCTTAATGAACTCTTTAATTATGAAGGAAAGGGCTTGTGAATTTGGCTCTTCGATACATTCCCATAGTCGATTACCGAAGTTTTCTTGTCGGAACCTTTGCCCTATTAAATAATATAAGATAGAAGAGATGTTATTTCTAACTAAATCGAAATCTCCATTAACTGGGTAAATACCAGTAAGACCTTCTTCGTTCTTAGTTATAGTAAAGGGGAATAGAATCCCCTTACCCACTATACCAGTGTAATAATTATTTTCCATTAGTGTATAAATTTAGGGTTTTCATAATCTTCTTGTTTGAACTGAGTAAAAGGTTTAGAAGCTCGAGTAATTGTGGGGCCAGTACTACCGGAGCCTGCAGTAACACCTGCATGAGTATGAGTATTGAATAAACTTCTTAAGTCCTCTAATTCTTTAACAGTTTGGTTTAATTTCTCGGTTAGCTTAGCAATAATTACCATCCCCTCATTAGTACCTTGATTCATGATGATGGAATCTTCGGATACTATATTAACATCCCCTTCGGAATGAATTACAGAATTGCCCTTATTAGATATTATCACATCACCATTAAAGTACATATTCAGAGTTCCAAAATCATCATCTATTACGATAACATTACCTTCTGGAGTAACTATACCACATTTGTTGGGTCCATCTAAGGGAGAGGGTATTTGTTCTATTCCCCAACCATGATATTCCCATAGGGGTTTAGTAGGGTCTCCAAATTCGAAAGTAACAAATACTATATCACCTATCTTTGGAGCTAAGTATTTAAACCCAGTCTGAGTAGATCCATGTTGACCTTTGGGTAAAGCCCAAGTCATAACCCCACTCATCACTTCTGGGACCACTACTTTAAGACGATTCATATGTTTTTCTTCATCTATATTATTAACTACGATAGCCCTATAAGTACCGTAGTACCTTTGAAGACCCTCTAGACCTTGTTCTGTTATTACCTTTGCAGTTTCAAATCCCATAGCTATTTCTTATTTTCTTGGTTCTTTTGAAGAATTTTTCGAGCAGCATCTAGATAATTATACCGATCTTTATATTTATCCACATATTTCTTAGGAGCTTCTCTAACTTGTACTTTCTGATCTAAAACTACTCCATTACTAGTAACTGTTTCAGTAGTTACTACTGTACCCATAGTACTTTTTACAAGATCATCTGCATAAGCTTCATTCCAAGCTCTAACATTAGATACCTGATCACCAACAGTTTTAGCTCCTGCAAATTGATTACCTTTAGTTTTATCTGCAAACTGGGCAGAGTAGTAAATTACCTCTTGTTCAGTAAAGTTAACCTTAACTCCAGTTTCACCGTTATTATTATCTAGATCCTTACCGAGAGAAGTAGTAGCATTCTTCTTTTGGCCATTTACCATCATATCCTTAGTATTAAGAGTTGCCTTAGTAGTAGAACTACCACTCTTAGCACCATTCTTAACAAGCTCTAATTGACAAGTATACCCATTACCCGCATCCATCATATGAGTACACTTTTTGATATACCAAGCTCCTGACCATTTTCTACCGATATTATCAATTATCAATATCTGAGAGGATTCTAGAGAAGGTCTACCAACTACTACCATCTGACACTCCTGTTTCCTCTCGGTATATTTTAAACCACTATTAGCCGCAGATTGCATTGCTTTAGCCCAATTCTTAGCTCCTCCGAACCTATTGAACAGGTTGTGATAAAGTTTATAGATTGGTACATTATAAGCCACTTTCTTAAGCCTTCGGATTTTTACTTTTGCTTGAACAATTTTTCTTTCAAATTTAGAGCCTTGTTCAATTTCACCTGCCGCATTAGTAGTAGTAGTTTCTATACTAAGAGAATTAGGAATTACCTTAATCATTGGGTCCTTCTCTAAAGCAGCCATACCTCTTTGAACACTGGGGTTTTTACTACCATCGGTTCCAAAAGCCACTTCATCAGAAGAATCTCTAGTAGGATCAAATTCTCGAGGATCTACCTCTTCTTCAGCCATGTATTCCATTTTCTGATCCCCCACAAAGAGGTATTTACTTCCATTCAAGGCCTCTTTAATATCAGATTCTGGATCCTTACCAGATTTTTTAGCTCTATCTAAAGCTTGAGTAATAGCATCTTGTTTATTGCTGGGTAATTGCTTAACAGCAGTATCAATAGCTTTATTCAAATCTTCATTGCTGAGGTTATTTATTGCAGCTTCCTTACCAGATTTATAAGCTGCTGCAGGACCTTCGGATTCGAATTCTTTTAGAGAACTATTGAACTTCATTTGATTTTGCTTAGCTGCCCAGTAGTCGGTATTCTTAGCCTTATATTCAAAATAAGGAGCATCAGTAGGAGCACTTCTATAATCCTCAAACTCATTACTGGCATAATTAGATACCTGAGTATTATCTACTGATTGAATATATGGGTTTTCTTGTTTAGGGTCAGGTTCCTTTATCTCAGAAGTACCTACTACTAGATCCTTACCTTCTGGATCTATAGTTTGAGTTAATTGGAACTTTACCTTCTTGGTAACTTCTCGAGTAGTAAAGGTTACACTTAATACCTCTCCATTCTCTTGTTGATAGGCATAATGGTAATATGGTTCTTCGTTGAATTTACGGTTATGTATGTATATAACCCCATCCCTTGAATCTACATACCAAGGTCCATTAGGGTATGCTGAAAACTTTTGCTCTAATTGGATTAACACGTTATTACCAGCTAATCCGAAATCATCGTCTAAAAGTTCTTTTATATCATCTGGCATAGCTACTTGAGCTACTCCACTAAAAGAATTAGCATAGAGTATCTTTCCGGATGATTTTTGATTATCATAAGTAGGCACCTGTAGTGACTCGTATACTTTATTACTTATAATTTGTTTAGCCATTACTGAAATAACTCTATGATTACACCGGTGTTATTGTTACATCCCTCCTCTATAAACTTAGAGAATTTATATTGAGGCAAATCAGAGTAAGTGTAAGGTGGTTGAAATCTCAGATCTCCAACTGAATCTATACACTTTAAGGTTACATGAGTACCCATAGCATCAAAAGTACAATCGAAATCTCTAATCTTAATGGTTTTAATAGGCCCAGAGATGAATTGCCCATCAGGATATACATATCCCCATTGAAGAAAGATAACAGATCCCTCTTGTAATTCTGGTATATCTACGGTATCTGGATCTCCAGTATCAAATACTAAAGTAGCCAGATTTTCTTTTTCCTCATCATACATATAAGTAAATTTACTTATATACGCTCCAAGAGGTATACCAGTAACGGTATTCATTACCGGCATACCCAGGGAATCGAACAAAGCCAAGTAAGGCATGGCTGTTCCATTATATAATATAGGCTGGTTTACTTTAGTTGCCATACATTGGAATCCTTAAAAGTTTACCTGGAATTATCTCGGTAAAGGGGTCAATAATCTGATTAGCCTCAGCTATTAAATACCACTTACCTGAATCACCATAAGCAGCAAATGCAAGGTTCTGGAGTGTTTCTCCTTCTTTGATTGTATGCTGTTTATCCTTTGAAGTATAAGGAACTAACGGGGGATCAGTTTCTAAGGAATACTCTCCATCCCTATACTTCAATACATAAGCAGAATCATAAGGGCTAGCTCCAATTAAATATTGGTTTAAGTTTATCATATCTGAATACCTTTCGTTTTCTTTAAGTCCTCATCAGTAACAAAATCCTGATAAGATAAGTTATGTGAACTAACTCTCTTGAATATCAACTCTTGAGTAGCAGTGCTTGGAGTTAATCCCAAACTCATTATCTCTTGAGAAGGTTTGCCATTAGAGTCTCTCTTTCGATAAGCATTCCTAAAATTAGATAAGGAATAGGTTGCCGAAGTGAGTATGTACTTATGATTAATAAAGATACCCGAATTACCCCATTGTATCATCAAAATAGGTGGCCCTGCTTGATAACCATTGGATTTAGTCCAGGATTCTAATAACCGACATTTGAATAGTACCTCATTAGGGTTTTCTGGGTCATTGCAGAACCAAGATACATTGAATTGGATTATATCTTCAGATCCAGTAAAATGATACATGGGAGTATTTCTACCCATAGATTTAATCGTAGCTAAGTTAGATTCTCCTCGGAAATCCAAAGAAGGAGGTCTATTCTGTAATATGATATATTGATAGGGTGATTTAGATAAGTTATAAATGATCACTTGATTATCTCCAGGATTCCTATCTACCTCATTTACAAAGAAAGCAGTTTTCTTTTCTGAAGCCGATTGACCCTTTGCTGGATCTGGACCATCTTCTACTTTTACCAAGCTAGTCAATTCATGTTTTAGGATTAACCTATATTGACCCTGTAGCTGTTCGTTTATCTTGGGTTGTTTAGAAGAAACTTGAGCTTCTCCGAATACACCATTGGGTATATATAATTTACCCTTATCAGCTTTGTCTTTTGGTAAAAGAGAAGTAGCTCGGTTTAGTAATATCCGAGCTCTCCATAATTTATTAAGGGGCCCAGTAAGAACTCCAGCAGTATCTTGGGTAAGATCATTATACTTTTTAACAATCTTACCGGCTGCTTGGTTTAATATTCTTGCCATAATTGAATGTATTTTTAGTTTATGCCCAATAATGTACCGCCAGTATAATCATTAGAAGTTCCAGGAGTCCAAGTACCTACTGATTCACCATCTACTGTAATACCAATGTTGGATTCTTTGAAACCATCTCTGATTGCTACCTTAACTGCATCAATGAAAGCTTGTTGATTACGAGCCTGAATAGCAGCTTCTGGTAGTCTTCTAGATTCTTCAAGAGCCCGGGTATTACTATCCAAAGAATCTGAATTTTTATCTAATAGGCTAGTTAATAAAGGAACTCCAATGGTAAATGCCCATCCCCATCCAGGAAGTATTTTACCCAATGTACTCACGGCAGTTAAAGCTGTACCTACACCTTTAATAACTCCCTTACTTAAGCCTTTACCAAGAGCCCATCTGGCAAATTTAGAAGTACCTCCTGCAAGTAAGCTACCGCCTCCTGCCATTCTAGATCCAGCTCCTGAACCATTGCCTCCACTAATATTACCTGCCATAGGATCAAAGGGATCAAAAATAGTTTTAGGAACCTTAGCATACCTACCAGTTTTTGTCCAGATCCATTGACCTGCACTATTTCGTGATAAACCTGCCATTTGCATTTGTAAGATAAGTATATCCCTCATGATATTACCCATTCTTACTAAGTGCATTTCCATAATGGCAAACTGTTGGTTAGTTCTAGAAGTAGCCCCAGTCATACCATTAGCTACAGTATTAGCAGCAGCATGAAAAGTTCTGATCATCCTAAGAGTCATAGCTATAGTACGGTAGCCATTAACTATAACAGTAACAGCAGCTCCTACAGCCATAGTCTGAATAAGGAACTGGCCCATGCCACCTAAACTAGCTAGTTTATCAGCTAATTTGGTTATTAATCTTAGGCCATCAACAATTGGGTTAAATAGAGGAGCTAACTGGTTACCCACAGTAACTACTAAGTTCTCAAAAGCAGAATTCATCTGGTCTAACTTACCAGCCATGGTATTAAGCCTTTCCTCATTCTTCTGATCGACTATGCCTTGATTCTTATCATAAAGCCCCATGATAAGATTCATCTTATCCCTACCAGAAGCCATATCGTTAAGAATTGGTATAATACCTCGCATACCTCGAACTCCGAAGATATTATAGAAAGCCTGGGTTCTACCCATTGCAGTCATCTGCTTATAAGACTCAAGGAACTGTTGGAAAGCATTATACAGACCCTTAAAACCACCCTGAGCATCATAGAAATCCTCCGAAGTTAATCCTAGTTCTTTTAACCAAGAAGAACCCAAGTTTTTCTGTTCTGATAGTGATAATTGTAAGTTACGAACCATATTGCCCAATGAGGTACCAGCCATTGACCCCTGAATACCCATATCACCCAGTACACCAGTAGCAGCAGCTAATTCTCTCATGCTAACACCAGCAGCTTTCATATCTGCTCCTGAATATCGGATAGTAGCTGCTAAATCTTCCAAGCTTATATTAGCATTCGTAGTAGCTGTATACAAGTCATCGGATACTTTAGCAGCATCTTCCATGGGAATTTGGAACATAGACATGATATTAGTCATCATATCAGCTACTCCACCTTTCTCACCTGGATTTATATTTAGGATAGAGGCTAGTTTAGCTACTGGAGGTATCATCTTCTCTATTGCATCGGCCTTATTACCAGCCATAGCTAAATAACGAGCAGCTGAAGAAACCTGCATAGCCGTCAAAGGAGTTTCTTCATTCACCCGCTTGGCTACTTGCAATAACCTATTTTGTTCAGCTTGAGTAGCTCCAGCAATTTTAGAAGCCATCCAAATCTCATTCTGAACTCCAGCAGAATATTCATAGGCTCTATACATGCTCTTGAGCACCTGAGCTCCGTAATCCGCTAAGGATGAACCTGACATCTGAATACCTCTAGACCAGGTACTCATATCATTCATCATCGTCTTAAACGAATTCGAAATCCTTCCAGACTCTTTAGAGAATTGGTCCCTTAGCACCATTGCTATACCAACCTCAACTATATTTTTACCTGAATTGAACATATTATTTGCCTTTGGATTTTTTCTCTATAAGTTTAAAATAAGCTTCGGCATTCTCTAAGAATCTTTTCCTTACCCTATACGGGAGAACTAAAAAGCTGAGATAATCCATCCTTATCTCAGCTCTACTTATATAAGCAAAATCGCCCTCTAAGTCTATTCTCCCGTCAGGAAGAAAAAATCTGGAGCTCCGAATATAAAGTATTTTGCAGTTTGACCGGTGTTCGGATTTTCGATTTCTGCATTACCCTGGAAGATTGGGTCTATAGCAAATATCTCTCTTCTGATTTCCTGCATATCCCTTGGAGAGAACAAAGAAAAATTGAGTACCTTCTCATATTTATCGTCTACTCTCAATCGAAGATTTCGATAGATGAGAGGGGTATTTCTAGTTTGTTCTACTTGAATAGATTCCTTTTCACTTTCTCCAGTCATACAATCGAATAATAACTCTTTGCCTGAAGAAGTAAAGATCTGATGATCTCTTAATTTCTTACCCATCGGGTAATAGGGGATGGCTTCAGGTTTTTTCTCAACTTCTTCTTCAGAGGGGGATACTGAGTAATCATCGAACAGAAGTTCATGAAGATCTTGGCCATACATTACTTTACCCCCAAATTCTTTACCCCAATCGAATTCGAAGGATACTTCTTCTCCCAAAGAGAATATACGGGATTGGATAATAATGGCATACCTATCGTTAACAGGAAGAGCAAGTGCATCTTCAACGCTTAGTTTTCCCTTAGCAGTAAAGTCAGTTTTTACTACGATTGCTGAAATAAACTTGGTAAGGTTCATCAGAGTTCTTGCATCTACCGGATTACTAAGGATGTCTTCATCTGCTCCATTTTGTTCTCTGATTTCATAAAAATAACCAGAAGGAGCTACAAATCGAAAGGTTCTAAATTCCATAATGTTTTTGTTTATTTGGTTATACTTAAAATTATAGTTATGTTAAGATTTAACAACAAGAAAGGGGTGAAGATACCCATAAGGAATCCCACCCCTCCCACCTAAAATCTTAGCAAAGAAAAATGACTAAGGATTAGTACTTATCGGCTGTACCAACAGAGAATTCGATTGATTCAATTGAGTTTTCTGAAGCCATTCTATCGAGTTCTTGACCATTTACCTTACATGGCCAAACTTCTTCGAAAAGGTGAGTGTTAAGTACTGATACCCCATCTTCGGCAAGTTCATTTACTATTACGGTTTCCCAATATTGGCTGGGTACCAAACCTCCACCAACAATATGATCTTGGCAAGAATAAAGCCAATCATGAAGCCAAGTATCTGAACCAGAAGTGGTCATCAGTTTCTCTACTATCAGATTACCGATAGTAACTCTACCAGCAGTTTTAACATCTCTGTTAATATCACCATGAGCTACCTGTTCTATCTCGATATCTGGCAAAGTACAAGTTTGAAACAGATATGTATTGATAGGGTGCTTAGGGAAGGTTATGCTCCATAAGAATTTCTTCCGAGGATTTTTTACTTTTGCTCCCATATATCTTAGAGTTTATTGATTAGACGAATCTTCTGAAATAGAAACTGATTTAGATGCAGAATCGATTACGATGTTAATTGTAACTTCTTGCATAGGAACGATATCCTTATATTTAAGGATCACTTTATATTTACCTTGACGAACATCTGCTTCATTATTTACTGAAAGCTGATCGTAAGAGGAAGCATCCTGGTCACCAATATAGGTATATTCTGACATGGCATCTTCATCTACCAAGTTATCCAAGATAGGTTTAATTTCCAGCCAGATCTTATTCCAAGTATTCCAAATATTGGGTTCTTCAAGATACTTTTGGAAAATGGGCCTTAAGCTCTTCTTGAGGTAAAGATTCAACCGAACGATAGAAAGGAATCTCTCTGAATCTTGTTTTACCTGTGAGGTAAATAAGTGCCAAAGCATAGTCTGTTTACCAGCATCTGGAGTATCCTTAATTACCATCATATTAACATAAGATTGAGCCAATTCGTTCAGATCTGCATATCGAGAAGGAGAACCATAGTTCGGGCATACTGGACCTACAGCATCATAGATTACTCCACGGTTCATACCCGCAAATGATTTCCAAGGACCATATTGAGAAGCAGAAGCATCACCCAATCCTACTACAGTTCCTACTACATCTGAATCTTGGAGATTACCGTTTTCATTGTAGTATTTAAGACCACCTCCAAAATAGGCAATATACTTAGAGTTACCAATTGTACCCAAACAGGTTTCAACCCAGGAGATTATATTCTTCTTATCTCTTGGCTGATCGCCTTGAGTATAGTGAGTAAGGTGTTTGGGAACTTCGATGTAATAAGTATATTCTTCGAGTTCCTTAACCATATCAGCAGCGGCCTTATGTACCTTAAGTACTTCAGCATCCTGTTCCAAATGTTGAGAGATATGGGAACAGAAGAGTTGGTATACATCGGTATAATCCTTTACGAATTCCAATGAAGCAATCCATTCGTCGGCAGTCGGTGTAGTACCGGCATTACCAATGGTACCATCGAAAGATACTTCTTCGTTAGTTACCTCTTTTTCTCCGATAGTAACAGTTACCTTATCTTTACTACCATCTACAGAATTAGTTAACCACTGAATCAGATTCTCCCATGATTTAATACCTTCTACGGTTTCAGTCATCTTCGGTTCGATATACTGGGAATTCTTAGCAAATGCTGAGAGAGCCAAGTAATCGAAAGAAGTATTATTGAGAGAGTCTGCAGTTTTATAAGTGAGTACTGGACCTTGTTCCAGGATTTCTCCAGTAGCTCCATAGATCACATAGTAAATGGTATTAAACTGTTTATAGAAACCTACTCTAAAAGTTTCTCCAGTACCAATAGGATCTCCATAACCTTTAGTTACCAATCCAAATCCTACGGTAGTAGAACCTGAGGTAATCTTTACCAAAGTCTGAGGAGTAACGGGGTCTGGAGTAGATGAAACTACTACTGGAGATTCTTCTTTATCCGAAGCAGGCTTCAATCTTCTGGCAGGTTCACGAGTAGCTTTTACTACACCCTTAGTGGCACCTTTACCAAGTACTCGAATAATACGCAGCTTTGAACCACCTACAAGTGCCTTTTCGATATTTGATACAGAACCATCTGGTACTATCTCTTTTCCAAACTGTCTTTGGAATTGAGGATAGGAAGAGATGATTTCTGAGGGGTCATCGTATACACCTTTAGTAGTTCTAGCCAATACACAAGAAACTCCTAACATAGGAGTAGTCTGCAGAACATTATTGTTCTGAAAGACAAAATCAACATGAGGTGAAGTTGGCATATTACTTGTTTTTAAAAGTTAGTTACTTGTTTATTTAAAACCGATAAGTATCGCTCGGTTTAGCTTACTAGATGTAAGTTGAGCATTCCTTCTTCTTTTTCTTCGATTGTGCCGATTAGAACTGATATATCTGTAATAGGTACAAGTTCTCCCTCTCTAGGAAGCTTTTCCTCAAGAAGGCCATCTACACAAGTGTATTGGTATACTTTCTCTAATATACCATGTTCTACATCTTGATGATCGAAATAATTACCTATCTCTATGTACAGATTACCAGTAGGGCCAACTCGTCCAGAAGACCACTCTTCTAGATCATTATAATAAGGTTTTAGATAACCTCTTGAAGGTAAAGCTTGGTACATAAGGCTATGGAGTAATCTCATGTCAGGCTGGGTATTTGCTACCAAGTGAACATCAATAGTTATGTCCTTAGTTTCGAAAGGGAACTCTGATGCTTGGTAATTACCATTCTCTAATTTATCTCCTATTATAAATTTCTCTACCCCTATATTACCAGGGTAATACCCTTGTAATTCTAAGGTGATTCTTGGGCAAGTTTTTATACCTCGTACTTGATTATTACCTATTCCGAAAATGGGTATGAATTTCTTTAGACCTTTTATATCGGCCTCAAACTTTTTCTCATTTTCAGGAGATACAGGTAAATAATCTTGAGGATTAACAGTTAATCCTTTCTCTAGAGCCGTATGTAGTAAACTTATATAGAAAGTTCTTTCTACAATTTCTTCTGTATTTACCATAAGGATCTTTATTGAAGGTGATTACGTATTGAAAACCTATATTGACTAGATATACCCGTAGAAGCATAAAAACCTCCTGGTAAACTTCCAATTAAATTCCAGATCCTTTCTGATTCTGGTCTATCTAAATGATCAAAATCATAATAATTATCTGAAGATAACCCTGGATTTCTTAGGTTTTCTGTAGTACTAAATTCCCCATTGCTGTTAAAGTCTCCTAAAATTATACCACTTACACCTGTGTGTTCTAATCTAAGTCTTTGGCCAATTCTAGTCATTCTACCAGAAACTCGAATAACTCTGAAGGATTTAGAAGAAGAATCATTTTGGCCACTGGCTTTTAAAGTCATAGCCATACTTTTATCATCTATTACTTCAAAATCTATGGTATAGAAATCATCATATTTTAAAGTAATAATAACCCGATAATCCTTACTAATTGATTCATTAAAACTATAAAAATCTTTAAAATGAACTCCTCTGAAAACCCACATAGGTAACATTTTCTGTGTAACTTGTAAATTTATAACTTGATTAGTATCAGCTTGTACTGCTCTACCCCTCATAGTTCTATCCTCATTATTGGGATTTTTGGAGAATGAGAAACTAGTACTACCTACACTCATATCAGAACTGTCAGAATACAAAGTATATCCAACTTCCTCTCTTCTATTACCTACCATCCTATAAGATTCTATTTTAGGGTCATAGGAAGTTTCATCATACTCTACTGTAGTAGATGGGAGACCTGCAGAAAAATAGTAATGTACATTAGCTGCTTGTTCTATTACTACATCCTGAACTTGTCCAGATTCCGCTTGGGTAAACCTGATAGTCTCTATTCTACTATCAGTATTATCATTAGCTTCAGCCCTTAAAGTAGTTCCATCTATGGATACGAATGAATTACCAGAATAATGAATAGCAGTGTAATTTAGTGGTATCTCTTCTCCAGAAGGGTTTCCATTTACTAGCTGTTGCTTAGTAGACTTAACGGTTAAGCTTACTGATCCTCCACCTGGATCAATACTAGTAGAAGTAGGTTCTACAGTAAAGGTATATTTCCAACTTAATGCAGCAGCTCTCTGGATAAGGTTAATTGGTTGCCTTTTTCCACCAATCTCTACATATATAGTTTGGTTAATATCTTTACCAGTAGTATTATATTCTGAGGGTTGAATGTTAATGGTGGCAGGTCCAACTCCAGAAGTCTTATCGATATTAAAAGCCATGATTCCTTAATTGTTTTCTGATTTCATTTCTTAGTATTTTCTGTAATACCTTAGTTCCACCTGCAGCTTTATATGCAGGAGCCCAAAGAGGACGAGGAGGAAGGTTAGAATCTCTACTACCATACTCTAATAGGATGGCAATTTGATTTAGGGTTTTTCCAGATTCTTTACCTTTCTTTCGTATTTTCCTTACATTATTAGGTAAACCTACATAGGTTCGATTACGTTGATGGTAAATATTTACCGATCTTTTATATTGACCAGTCCAATTCAAAAGGGTATGTTCTCCCAAAGCTTTTACGGTATTTGCAGCATGAGGTGGCCAAGATACCCCTGAACCAGCTGGAGGCATGCCAGTTGATAAGCATTTTTTCACTATCCTAAGAAGTTTTTCACCAAACTTTCTAGTACCATTCTCGTAAGACTTGGTAAGGATACTTGGTACACTTTGTATAAGTTTCTCGGCTCTGGCTTGTTGTGCTTTATCAACGTAAATCTCAAGCCTTCCAGAAGGAATATCTAATGTACGATTAACTGATTTAGTTGCCATAATGGATCACTTTAAAACTAAAAGAGGGATACACATAACTTTAATTATATGCACCCCTCTAAACTTCTATTCCCACCCAAAATATCTTTAAACTACGGATTCAAGTATATATTCATAAGTGATTACTGCTGCAGCTTTGTTCAATAGTAACTTCTCTTACTACCCCACCTGCTGAAGATATGGTTAAGGTTACTGTTCGAACTTTTCATCACGGGTAACTTCGATAAGATCATTGCCAAAACCTTCGGATTTATTTACATGAATCCAATGGGCCATAGCAGATACCATTATAATTCTATCCTTTTTCTATAACCTATCAATTAAAAAGAGGAACCCCAATAATGAGGCTCCTCTGACTTTTAACCTGATTACTTTTAAGAGATAGTCCAGCTATCATTAGAAGTAATGGTGATAGTCTTAGAACCACCAGTAGCTTCGAAGGTAAGCTGTTCAGGACTAACGGTCAAGTTAGAATCAGCAGCAGATTGGGTAATCGTAGCAGTAGCACTTACTTCTGCATTTACAGAATCACTTGCCTTAACTGTGTACTGTTTGTTCTGAATAGAACCGTTAGCAGCAAAGTTCACAACTACAGTTACTACGTATTCACCGCTAGCTCCCGGGTCACCAGCCGGAGTATAAATACCACCAGCTTCTGGAACATCTACGTCGTTTACTTTTACAGAACCTACTGTACCACTGTTACCAATTTCAAGTTTAAACTTCTCTACATTGGTTTTGAATTTTACAGTAGCAGTAGTAGCCTCTGCTCCCACATTAGGATCTGATTCCTTAGTGATGTAGATTGCCTTACCACTCTGTACTACAGATACAGATTTGCTTATGCCTCCATTAGTAGCAACCTGAATAGCAGTGTTACGAGCATTACGACCAAGGTAAGCATCAACAGTTACTTGTACAGTATCATTACCAGTACCAGTTTTCTTGTCGAGGTGAGCCCATCCTGCAATAGCTCTAGCCTCTCTCAATTTTTCTTTGTCCATTTGTTTTTTTTTTGAAAGTTATATAAAATTATTTAGCAGTCCATTTGGCATTAGAATATACCTCGAAAGGTATATCTCCACCATCTGAACTGAATGTGATTTGGTTTACAGAAGTTACCAAGTAGGTAATGGGTATCCAGGCATTGCCATTCCAAGCTTCAAAGAATTCTTCTTCTGTATTATAATAAATATAACCTACTTGAACTCCTTGAGGTCTTTCTTCGGTAGTTCCCTGCCGTTTAGAATCCAAAGGATTACCCATAGAATCTACCCAGGCATTGCCATTCCATATACCTAATTTATTAACTTTAGTATCGAAATAAGTTTGGCCTGGTTGAGGATTAGAGGGGACTTCTACCCCTCCACCTGGATTATTTTCTACTCTCCATCTACCAGTAGTAGGATCTACTGAGTTAGAAGATTTGAAGGTGTATCTTTTACCATCTTCAAGACAGTAAGAAGAATGGCCTTCATCAATATCAGCTTCAGAAAAAGCCTTCATCTCAGCCAAAGTTTTGAATTGATCTCTTTCAAAATTTGGCTTCTTTCCCTTATAAGAAAGGTTATCAATATATTGTACTGCCATAATTATTTGAATTGAAGTGAGTAATTAGATACTGTAGAAGCTTCAGAAAGAACATATACATAATACATTTCCCCATTTACTTCCAATTCACTACGAGTATAAGAATTGATGAACTCATTCTTACCATCAGTAATAGAAGTAAGAGCCCCAAAGGCTTTAGGATAAGCATAACAGTTCTTCTGAGCATTTTGGTTAAATGTTGAAGTGTTATATGTTTTGCTATCCTTAATGATTTCACCACTGCTTAGACCTTGGATACCTTCGGGGGTAGGAGTAAAGTTACTTTCTACTACTCCGAAATAAGAAGGATTAACGAATACTGCTGAAACAGAACCAGTCTTAGTAACTCCATCCTTAGTTGCCTCAACTCTAAAAGTAGTATTAACAGCAATTCCCGGGAACTGTTTAGAAGTTAATGAAACTTCTATCGGTTCATTGTTAATCTTCAAAGTATCAGGTGTAACTGCATCAGGACCTTGTTTGAGTGACCAACTTACTGTTACGGTTTGAGTAGTAGTCTTTCGATATACTCCACCTCCAGTTACTGTAAGGGTTAATGGGAATACTGAAGCAGCAAGTTTCTGAATAAGGACCTTATCCTCATATGACATAAGTCCCCCATGTCCACCATCCTCTAAAGAAGCAATGGGTATATCATATTCTGTAGAAGCTTTGAATTCCCATTCTTCATGTTGTGGCTTCTTTTCATACAGTTTCACATTTATACCCACTTTATTTTTCCTAACTGGGTTTTCTTCAAAGGCATTGGGTTTATATAAAGTTACCTCAGAAACTACACTATTGGGCAAAGAATCAATCCTATTTTTTAATAGCTTACCTTTAGAACCTTCATACGCAGTACCCTGAGTTTCTCCAAGTACTACCGTTTCTGAGATTACAGTCATATCCTTACCATCCCATCGTTTGGTAATATTAGTACGACCATTCTCATCGGCTCTACGGAAGTTATAGATTACATCCTTTTTAGGTTCGATTCCAGCATCCCATCCCTCAATGGTTTTGGTATAGATCTTTTTATCCTCAAGAACATAAAGTCTATCACCAACTTCCATATCAGGTACAGAATCACGATCCGAAAGAAGATTTACCTGTTTCTCTATACCCATTACACTGTAAGCAGCCCCCTCAGGTAATTGTTCGGGTTTAATCTTACCGTTACCATCAAGAGAAGCCAAACCGTTTGCCTGATCTTTAGTCTTTTTGAAACCCTGGAGATCATCATCTACTTTCTTAATAGAAGCCTGCATTGCAGTATCTGCATCGGATCTATTTTGAGTTTCAGTAGCCAAATTCTGGGCAATTTCATTTTCCTTAGCAGTTGCTCGATTAACCTCAGCAGTAATATCCTGAGTATTCTTGGTTACCTTTGCTTGTAGACCCTCTAGGGCTTCCGTATGACCCTGAGATTCTTCGGTAATACGCTGAGATAATTTTTCATCCTCGGCTTTACGATCAATTACCTCTTGATCAATTCTTTGAGATAATTGGGTATCGGCTTGAGTTCTTGCAGTAGTCTCATCCTCTATCTTCTTAGAGAGATCGGTTCGAATCTGAGAATCAGCTTGGGTTCTTGCTTGAGATTCAGCATCGATATTCTGTTGAAGAACTTGATCTGCAGCTTTGCGTTCAGAAACCTCGTTTGCCAACCCATCAGCATTAGTATTAATCTTCTCTTGTAAGGTAGCATCTGCAGCTTTGCGTTCAGAGGTTTCTTTTTCAAGATCTTTCTTCAGTTTATCTACATCACTAACATTAGTATCTACCTTGGTCTGTAAAGACTGGATCAAAGATAGGTTAGTCTGAATAGCCTGGGTATTCTCTTGGATAAGAGCATCCTGAGCACGAATCTGTTGCTGAAGAGTCTGGTAATTCTGATTGATAATCTGTCTCAATTCAGTTCCCAAAGCTGTAAGAGAAGTTCCAAGATTGGTTATCTCAGACTTCATTGCAGCATCTGCCTCTTTTCGATCTGAGATCTCTTTATTAATATTTTCACCCTGAAGAGTGATCTTAGAAGAAAGTTCTTGATATTTGGTATCTAAGTCCCCTTGTACTTGAGATACAGCATTTGTACGATCTTCTACTTCTTGGTTAATTTGCTCTGCCAAAGCAGCCAACTTCTTGGTGATAGTAGTAGCAAAGTTGGGATCATTACCCAGAGCATCAGCAATTTCCTTAAGAGTATCAAGTACATCAGGAGCAGAACCTATGATACCTTCAATGGCAGCTTTTACCTCTTCTTCGGTTTGGAACTTAGAATCATTTACTAACTGAGATACATTAGTAATATGATTGGCAAATTCCTCTATACCTTCTAGCTTAGCTTTTAATTCATCAGTAAAATCATTAGAAGATAATTCCTTACCTTCTTCTTTCTTTACCAATAATTCATCAGCAGCCTTTCGAGCCTCTGCTTCAGCTTTAACCTTTTCATCGATTTCAGCACTGATATTAGCCAGATCCTCTTGATAAGCCATGTGATAAGCCTGTTCTCCTGTTTGGCCTGCTTCTTGAATAGTGGGTCTTTCTCCCTGAGGCGTATTGATGTTATAGGGAGCCTTAGGAGAACCAGCATTGATTACACCCAAATGATTCAATTGAACTAAGGGCAGAGTATCCCCATTAAGACCTTTGCCTAAGATAAGATCTCCATTTTCAAGAACTATACCCTTTCTATTGGGTAATTCTGAAGTAGGGAATTTATCCCATTTTACCTTTTCACCATCAATACGCTCAATATCTTTCTGATGAGCTTTTTTGATTTCCTCTTCAGAAAGTTCACGAGCTTTAGCTTCATTATCTATGTTCTGTTGCAAAGTTTCATCAGCACGAGCTCGTTCTGTAGCCTCTTGCTGAATCTTTTGTTCTAATTCTGCTTTGTCATTAGATGAACCATTTTTCAGGCTATCTATTTCTCTTTGCAAAGCATTCTCAGCAGTAATAGCTCTCTCTTTTTCAAGATCAATTTCCTTATGAACTTCTACCTTGAAATCAGCTAATTGGCCAGCTACCTCTACTTTTACATTAGAGATAGCCTCGGTATTTTTATCTACTTTCTGTTCTAAAGCCTTGACTGAATCCTTGATGTCCTTGATAGTTTTATCAATGGTATCGGTAAGACCCTGAAGAGCTTTTTCAATTTTTGCATCTACTTCATTGAGACCTTCCTGCAGAGCAGCTTCAGCAGCTTTTGCTCGATTAACTTCAGCAGTAAGGGCATCTCTAATCTCAATAAGTTTATTAGTAAGGTTAGTAGCAAAGTTGGGATCATTGTTCAGGGCATCTGCCAACTCTTTAAGAGTATCCAATGCTCCATCAGCACCATCTATAAGGTCGCTGATATACTTTTCTACTTCTTCTTTAGTTTGGAACTTAAGGTCATTCTCTAACTGTGATACCTTAGTTGGGATTTCCCCAGAAAGAGAATTTAACTTATCTTTCAGTTCTGTGGTAAAGTCCTCCTGAGACAAACCATAGCCTTCTTTCTTATCTACCTTATTGGCAATCGAAAGAAAGAGAGCCCAGAACTCTTTCATAGTACCGACAAAGCCTTGTTCAGTGGCATCATTGAGATAACCCTGCTTAAGTCTCTCATCGATTTCTTCAACAGTATAATACTTACTTATATACATAGGTATAAGGTTTTAAATAATTAACCAACTGCCTTAGGTTTCCCTAAGAAATATTCTCCACCCTTTCCACAGAATAGGGTTCCTTCTGAACCAGCAAAAGCATTGTCAGTAGCATCACCATCTCCTCCATCTTGAACATCGCCTTTAATGATACCGAAGGTAGGTAGCTTATTTACTCTCAATTTAATTGCCTGGCCTATTCCTGGGAAAGGAAGTATCATATCCCAAATAGGTCCAAAGTAATCTTGAAGCCTGGTTACGAAATTAATACCAGTCATACTTTGAAATACTGATATATAATTCCCTGTTCCATCAACTTCTAGATGTACTCCAGAATTACCATTTAGGATTATTATATTACTATCATACCATTCCTGGTTATTGAAAGTAACCTTTGTCCATCTCAGTAATAACTGTGCCATATTATTGTTCTATAAAGTTTACAACTGTGTCACGGTCTCTTTTAAGAATAACCAAGAAGACCAGAGCTTCATCCTTTGCTTGAGCTACCTGAGTATCACCATCTGGTTTATAAACTACACCATTTATTATGAACCTATCTTCTGACCAATTGAATCTCCAATAGCCATGTTCATCAAGGTACCCAAGCCTTTCTATATATGATTTAGAAATTAGTATCGAAAGGTTTTCATCATCTAGTTCCCCAGATACAGTTGCCTTGTTAATAGGCCAATTCCTAAATGAGTTATAATAACAAAGGGCTTCGATATGAATTTCATAATATGAAGGCAAATGATCTTCAGCATGATCTAAGAATTGATTTACCTTTTTTGCCCAGATAATATCTTGCCTACCAGCATCGAAATCTATGAACTCAGTGATAATACGTTTGTATCTGTCCCAGGTTTTATTGTTTAAGTATCTAGAGATTGCTTTAGTCATGATCGGGGTTTCTTAACTAATTTGAATGGACCTTTATTCAAGGGGGCTGTAGGATTAGGTCCTGATAGTGGAGTAACTACCCTCCTATCTACTACCTTTGGTACTACAGGTGAATAGGGTTGTCTACAGAATGGTAAGAATATCTCTAACCTTTCAGCTAGAGTACAAATGTTTTTCCGAAGTTCATCGATTACTCCTCCTGGTTGCATTGCATTTGAGAATGTTTTCCAAAGAGAACTAATACTATCAGATACTGAATCATAGAATTGAACCTCAGTAGGACCGGTAGTGATTTGTTTAACTCTATCCCCTCTAGCTCCACCATCTTCAGAATCATTACCACCAGGCTTAGTGATTTCACTAAGTGATTCTCCGGTGTTGGTTAAAAGTTTAAGTAATTGGACTTGAAGATAATCGAATACCGCTAATTCCATAATCAGCTGATTTTCTAGTGCCTCATACCATAATTCGTCTTTATATTTATCTGGTGGAATTAAATGTGTTACTAGAGGACCAATATACAATTGCCATTTTTGAATGAAAAGAGCTTTCTCTTCTTGAGTTAGTTCTTCAGCGATTTCTTTTGGAAGGTAATTGTCAATGAGATTATAGATACTATCAGGAAGAGTAGTATGGGCATAATCACAAATGACAATTGTTTTTTGAACAGTTTCATTCAAACCACTGGAATCTGAAACAGTCAGGGTAACAGTATAAAAACCTGATTCCTCATAAGAATAGGATTCATGCCTTTTACCATTGAAAACCTCTCCCTTATCATCACCAAAGTCCCAATCAAGTATGGCCTTAACTGGGACTTTGGATATTACTCGGAATGAAGCTTCTAGACCTGACGTAGTGTAAACGAAGTCTAGTTTGCCCATACCTAATTGGATTTATCTGGTTTTATAATCGTATTATAGATAGCTTTAATGATATCATAGAATCCGCAAGCACTTAATCCAGCAGCTAAGCCGTATAATAGAGCTACCCACCATTCCATGCTAATTAATATAGGTGATACCTGTAATACCCAGCATACCATGCAAACTATAATACCGACGGCAACTGATATACCGATCTTTGCCAGTTTGTTTTCCTTAATAGCTGGGATTACCTTTAAGATCTGAGTAGCAATCATAGATACTAAAGCTACTATTCCAGTGAATGAGCCAACATCTATAACTACTTCGGAAGCTGGAGCAATTCCAATATCCTCAGCAGCTAATGCAGGTATGGCTAAGGTTAACAAAGCCATAAACATAAAAATAAACTTCTTCATAACTCTTATATTTTAAATGAGTGATTACTCTTCTTCTTTGTGACTCTCAGAATCCTCAATGATTGCCTGGATCAGAGATTCAGCAGTATCGGTATCTTCGATCTCGAAGCCGTATTTCTTTGCAATTAGCTTTACTTCCTCTAAGGAATAGCCCTTAGCGATCTTTTCTACCGTCATACCTTTGGCAATCTGAGCTTGGAGTTTCTTTGCCAACTTTTCGATCTGATCATCAGTATACTTAGAATGTTGAGTATTTTTGTCTACTACCATAATAAGATGACCAGAAGCCAAAGCCAATTGAATCTTCTTAGAATTAAACTGACGAGAACTTAATTCTTTAACTTCTCCTCTTGCAATTGTGATGCCTGTAGATTGATCATGAAAGCTATAAGCTCTTGAACCCACAGTTACTGTAAATAATTTAGCCATTGTTGTAAGATTTTGGTGTTATAAAAAGTTAGGGTAGCCCATAAAGACTACCCCTAAAAACAAAAACTTGGAAATGAAGAAAACCGGTATTACTCAAGGTTTACCAAGAGATAAGGATCCACATTCATGAAATCGGGGAATCCGAATTCAGTGAACTTCTTATCTGCAGCCAGCAAGAGAGCAGCATCTTGATACATCTTAGAGAAGCCAGTAGTCAAGCTTGCATATACTGCTTCAGTTTGGTTAGAAACGATTCTTTCTGATTCCAACATCAACTGACGAGCTGTAAGCTTAATCAGGGCAGCAGAAGTATCAATCAGCAATAACTGCTGGTTAGGTGTTCCCGGGTGGATGTAGAAGTTAGCACTACTGGGAACCGGAGACTTCACATTCAAAGTAGCCTGGGTTGTACCAGAGTGACGATCTTTGAATTCCGGCAAGTTCAGCAATTCGATTGCCTGGTCTTCACCACCAATCATAGTTTGGAAGTTACGGCCCATACGAGCAGCACGAACCCAAATATGAAGCAAGTCTTTGTAAGTAATTCCTTGGGCAGTTTCATATACACCGATAATCGGAGCAGATTCTGAACCATCTGGTTTGTTACCGTTAATTACTACGTCCATTGCCAAGGTATCCATAGAATAGCCCAACTGGATACCAAAATCACGGAGATAAATGCCCAAAACATCGATAGAAACGTAGTTCTTAACTTCATCTGTCATCTTAAAGCCCTTACCGATCTTGAACAAAGATACTGACTTCTGTCCGAAGCTTACTTCTCCCAAAGGAATAGTTTCAGCTTCGTTTACCTTTGCAGGTGCAGCATCTGACATGTTGATCATCGGCATGATAGCAGACAGACCGTTAATTGATTGGTCAGAAGCAATGATCTCAGGATAGAAAGGTGCTTGGCGCATACCCAGAGTAATTGCCTGACGAATGATTTCCGGAACAATCCAACGAATATTCTGCTGAGGCATAGTGAAGATGTTCTCCATTGTATCAACATGAGGATTGATACCGATCTTTTCGAAAAGTTCATCTTGGGAAATACCCCATTTGCCCTCGGCTACTTCACCAAGAGTGATTTCGATAGGTTTTCTGTTGTTACTACCAGAACGGTAAGAATCCATCAGAGATACCATTGAAGGCAATTCATTAATGAAATCCTTCTGTGTCAGTTTTGATAAATCTTGTTTTTCCATATCTTTGCTTTGAAATTAGCGGATGAGTACTTGGATAAGTTCATTTGCTTCATCAGCCGGAGTAATAGCGATGAAGTGAGTCTCGGCATCTGACTGATCTGCTTTTACAAACCGAGAATTTAGCAGTTCTCCAGAAGGTTTAACATAACCACATTTAACTTCGGCATTGGATACCCAGTTACAAAGGGCATATCCTTCTACCATTACTGTTACCTCAACAGGGAAGTTTCTCTGACCCTGATAAGCCGGGTTAACGTTATCTGTTACGGCAATGCCCAAGAATACTTCGCCATCGGCATATACCTTAATTTGGCCTTCTTCAGTGAGTGATACAGGAACTCCCTGTACGATTGTTTCTCCCTGCTTTACAGTGAAAGCTTGGTGAAGCTTATGTGATTCGGATTTGTAGATTACAGTCTTCGGAGTCTTAGAACCAAAGAGAGTCATCGGCTGGTCCATGTTTACAATATTAGTCTTTTCCATAACCTTTATTTTTTATGTGATAACTTTTGTTTGTACAGACTCTCGAAAACTTGGTCTGTAGAATTTTCCTTATTAGAAGCGGTATCCTCTTGGTGTTTACCATCTTCACCTTCAGAAACTGAAGAAGCACGGTTAACATCATGTGAACCACATTTTGAACAAACCATCGGGAACTTTTCTTCCAATCTTGCCTGGTAATCTTTGGTAAGTGATACCAAAGTATTGATACCAGTAGTTTCAGAATTGAGCATAGTTACGATAGTTTCATCTACCTTATCACCCATTAACTTCCTATAGGTTTCTACGGCAGTTTCTCGGAGAGAAGCAATATGATTCTTTCCTACAGTTGCCATTTCCGTCAGATTTGCCACTTCTGTATTTAATTTATTGATCTGCTCAGTGAGAGAAGTTTTCTCTGTATTGAGACTATCAACAGAAGCTTGCAAAGTGTTTTTGGATGATACCAAGTTCTGGATACAGGCAATCACATTCTCCTGATCCATCTCTTTACCTTCTTCAAGGGTAAGCATATTATCCCCAAAAAGGCTTTCAAGAAATTCTCTTAATTCTTTGTTCATACCATTATTTTTATTGTTTTGGTTTTCTTGGTTATCATTAAAAGAACCCTGAGTATCGTTATTTTCCTGAAACATACTCATGTCTGATTTGTAATCGGTAAAGAAATATTGCTTCGATTTATCATCCCGATATTCTTCATAAGATGCCCAAGTTCTTTTAGCAAAAGTAGGGTTAATGATTTTACCATCTGAACCAATTTTCTGGGCAAATGAATCAGCTCCATGTGAAACCAATGAAGTCTCTAGATAACGAACTACTTCAGTAACTATTCTACGTACCATAACTCCCTTAGAATCATAAGTACCAAGTTTCTGATAGAATTCGTTATCCTCCATTTGAGGATGGGATTTATCCCACTTGAATTGTACTGTAACAGAGTTACTATGAATTGATGGTGGTTCCATGAGGATTCCTCTAGCAATTCTTGGGTTTGCCTTACCATCGATCTTCAGAATACCATTGATACCAGCAGGTATAGTAAAGCTACCATCTTTATAGGCTTCTTGCCACATTACTTGTGATACAGCACCAATAGCATTACCTATATTAGTTTCATGATCACAATTAATCGTTTGCCCAAGCAACATCTTCATAGAAGCCTTTAATACTCCATTCTGACTAAAGTCTGTAGGATTCCAATTCTTCGATACGATAGTTTCTGAAAGTAATCGGAACATCGGTTCAATAAACTCTTCATCCTTTGGGGTTAATTCCGATTTATCAAGGTTAGGATAATAGGTATTATAATCTATATCACCTCCCCAAAATCCAAATTGAGCAATGGAATCCGGTGTAGGAGTTTTCCATTTGTAATAATTCTCTGAGAAAGCCTGGGCTCCCACTGCTTCTGGTATATACCCAGCCATAATGGTATGGCCTTGACCTATCACCATAGAATCAAGATGCTCTTTGTTTTTCTTTGTAAATTTACTCATCTTGCTTTAGTATTTTGGTCTCCTCGAGAAGGAGCCGGGTTAGTTTTATCTCTTGATCTACGAGCAGATTGGTTTTTGTCAGCCTGCCTTTGTTTCTTTTTAGTACCCTCTTGGGGATCAGTATTACCATCCTGATCTTCTAAAGGAACTCTTGGTTCTTTTTCATCTGGTGAATCATAGCCCATTGCCCAAGCATATTGATCTTGGCTAATGATACCTGCCTTATATAATAAGTCAAGGTTCTGTATCTTATATTGGAGACCCTGTTGGATTTTAACTTCATCAGAAACGGTAGAAGTTCCCCAATCAATCTTTATCCCCTTATTATTAAAACCTGCCAGACGCAGTTCTAGAGAATAAATTCTATCCAATACGTAAGCTACAATCATTTGGATATTTTTTAACTGGCTAATCATCTTAGATAACATTATGCCAGTTGCACCTTCACCAGTAGTAGATGATACCCCAATGATGGAACCATTAACTCCTAAACCATTAGCTACTGATTGTTGGTTCATATTCCAAGGCTTCTCTATATTACCCAATTCCTTGGTAGTAGAGTTAAGCTTGAATTCATGATCATCAATGTAACCAGTAACTATTCCATCCTTTAACCCCTCTCGAAGATTCTTCTTAAGGTTTACAAGGATTCGATTTAATCGGTTCTCATAGGCTGATGCAGATTCACTTGCCATCTGATCAGGTTTTGCCATCTTAGCTTCAAGAAAACCAATCATACCGGCAACTTCCATGATATGCTTGAAATTAATCTTCATATCATGTTGGGTTTTTAATGAATCAAGAGAAGTCATAAAAGGAGGAATCCCATAAGGCTCATCTGTATCATTAAACATACCGGAATAAATATAGGTTTCTGTATTTAGCTTTATATAATCTTCTTTTCGATTATTGGTGAAAGCTACATTCTTTTGGTAAGGTTGGTAAACTCCATTGTTTTCCCTTTTGAATACTATATTCTCAGGTCTTAGGAATAGGATAGTTGCTAATCCTTCTAGTTTATCATCGGGAACACATTCAATAGAAATAGCCCCACTAACTAAGAGTTGAACTATCATTTTGTTTACTAATCCATCAATCCCAGCAGAATACGTTGACCATTTTTTGGTAGCATTCTTTAGATGTTCTCTCATCTTACTTGCTTCCTCATCCGTATTATTAGGGAATGTAATTAAGTGACCGGTATTAGACAACTTAAACATATCCTGAAGAGCAATGCCCACATCCGGATTTACCTTATATAGATCTCGAATGAAAGGTATTATCTCTGTACGGAAAGAAGGACTTACCATATAAGTAAGCCCTTTTAAGGAAGAAATAAAATTAGAATCTTCTGGAACCGATACCCTACCTGGAGATACTGAAGGAACATTGTTAGGTTTTTTATTACCCTCAGCCTGTGGCATAGTGGGAGGATCTTTCTTCCCAAATGGCCATTTGAAACTAATCTTTTTCATTTTGGTTGTACAATTATGTTAGTCTTTCCTTTTCGTATATGATTGCATATTGCTTTTCCGAAAATAGAGTCATCAGAATAGACATCACCTTCAAGGTCTATATCTACTGCTGAATTGTTTGCCCTATGCTTACCCATTGCTACTGGTCTACCTAAACCATCATAGATAAAAGTATAAGCTTCTTGAACGAAAAATGGATCTTTTATTATAACGTCTTCTTCTCGAATATCTTGTTCAAGATTCTCGATGATTACTGAACGATTCTTTTGAGTAGTTAACCATCCTGGAGATTTATCTACCTCTGGTCTACTCTTACCCTTTTTCTTCAGCATCTTTTGATAGTAATACAATTTGGGATATCCTTCATCCTGAAGCTTGGTAGTTACAGCCATACCAACATCATTGGATTCTGGGGCAATAGTTGCCCAATTATATAATTGACCAGTATCTCCCAGAAGTTTAGCATACTTATCTATAGGGATTCTACCTTTAAATACTGCTTGTTCTTCTCCTTGCTTATCCATACAAGTAAAAGCTGAGTAGTCAGAAGCTCTACCAGTTGAAACGTCTGCCCCGATAAAATATTCTTTATCTGATTGAGGTTCAAGATATTGTCTATACTGACCATTAAACCTTTTCTTAATAACTGGGTAATCACTAAGGCAGTCTTCGATAGCCTTTATATCAGCTAAATCGAAGACTGTATTTCCTGATGATAAGAAGTCACCATCTATTTCTTGAGCAGTTCTCTTTGGGCCAAGAGCAGAAGCCATTTGCTTATACCAGTTTTCATCTCGTTCTGGGTGCATTTGCCAATATAACCGGATTGGGTTAAATGGGTTACCTCCTGCAATGGCATCTACCCAAGTAGAATGGTAAAAGTTCCCTACGCCATAAGGTGTATTTTTATTTATAAAGTTATACT
>OGQX01000429.1_pt1 | contig 48239 bp, 47 predicted proteins | sample 1553291 | NCBI WGS metagenome assembly OGQX01 (sample SAMEA2580030, study PRJEB22360) | human gut metagenome | biome: human gut; feature: human-associated habitat; material: faeces | place: Denmark | collected 2008/2010
TTAAACTACAAGAGTCCACTTCTTTTAAGAATGGATATTCTGAATATAAATTAGGCAAATCTTTAATCATATCAAAACAAGTTAAATGTTCTTTCTTTCTTTTTTCAAGATAATGATTATAAACAAATCTTGTACAACCAAACGTTTTTTGGATTTGAATGATTTGACTATCGTTTGGATAAAGACGAAACTGATAACTTTTATATATATTCACGATGTCATTCCCCCTTTGGTGTTCATGGTTAACAAGACTATATCAAACAAATGTATGCAAGTCAAGTAAATTACAAAATTTTCTATTTTTTATTTTATTCTTCTATACAAAGCAAATTCCTAGTATATAAAAAAATAGCGATAACTCGCTATTTTCTAGAATAAAATTTTTGGTAGAACGTATACAACAACGAAAGTAGCAACCGCAACGGCAACTAAGAAAGTATATCCTTGTTTATTCTCATCGATATCACTGATTTTTTGAATACCATGATATAAGTGGCATAGATATAATACACCAGCAAGTAATAGTACGATGAAGAATACTTTTACAGAGATATATAAACAGATGATGGCAAGAATCGTTGTGATTAATGTTAATGATGCACAAGTACCAACTAAAGCAATACAACGTTTCATATTCGTATTTGCTTTAAATAATGGACCAGCCATTACATAGATCATAGCGGCACTAACAGCAAAACCTACGATCATGAATAATGTAATATAGAGTAATGTTTTCATGAAAGGTACTTCAATACCACTAAAGCCAAATGAATAGAAACTTGCTACGGAAAGAGCACTTCCTGCTTCTTCCAATGTTAAGTAAGCCATTACTCCGGTTAATAGGGCATTAAGGATAATTACGATAATACCTAAGATAAAATATTCTTCGGTTGCAAATTTTTTGATGGTATCAATTGGTTTTACGAAGATTCCTTTAATCATATCAATGAAAGAATTTACATACCAATTGATATCTGTAGTAGGCTCACTGCGAGAAACCTTTTTTTCTGTACTTTCTTCTTTTTCTACTTTCTTTTCTTCTTTTTCACAAGGACAAGGTTTACCGTCCTCTAATTTTCTACCACATTTTGTACAAAATTTAGCCATTTGATTCACTCCTTACTTTATTTTATTTAATATCTTGAGAAATATGAAACTAAGCCATCTAAACTAGTTAGATGATAACTACCATCTTGGTAGACATACCCTAGTGTTATGTAAGCATAGTCTTTATCATCATGAGTAGCTAATTGTTCTGATAAGTAATCTTGATACTCTACTTGATAATTGTAATTTGCTTTTACATTGATTTTTAATATTCCATCTTCAAGTTCTACAGAACGAATATTAAGTGAAGTAAACTCGATTTGTTTTAAGGTTGTACTTGCTGTATTTAAGTCATCTAATGTATTTGTGTATTCTTCTTCTAAGCTTGCGATATCTCCACCTTCAAATTCGTATGTGCTCTTAATATCTGCAAAAGCTTGTTTAGCTATCAATGATTGATAGATTGCTGTAAGTGAATTCTTTGCCTGTTCTTCTAAAGTATCTACTGCTTCATCTGATAGGTTAGATAAGCTTAATTCTACTGTATGGCTTGAATAATAATTGCTTGGTGTGATTTCTTCGTCAATTGCCATTCCATTTGGTAATGTTGTTTTTAAATCTAATGTATTACTAAATACTTGCGGAATACGATAAGCATCCGTTGTATCATCAGATGATTTTTCATCTAAGTATTTATCTTCTACATTGATCCCTTCTAAAACTATTTTAGAACCTTTTGGTACGATAATCTTGTAATCTTCTACAATTAGACTATCGATGTTGTTGTCTACTGTCCAGTTATCGAAAATCAAGTATTTCTTTTCTTTTTCTTTACTTAGGTAAACAACGTCTGTCTTTTCTTGACTAGATCCTTCCTCAGTATAATGAACAGTAACTGAAGCACTTAGTTTCCCCTCATCATAAGTAACTTCACCGATAGAAAAATTCTTGATTTTGCTTTCACTATCTCCCATTAGCTCTTTAAAGATATCCTGACTGACAAAAGTTGTATCTCCCTCTAAATTTAGATAGCTATACAATTTATTCCAATCGTTATCGGCTAAGGCCTCAACATATTCTTTTGCCACTGTTTTCACGCTGAACTGATTTCCTACAATCTGATAAGCAGCAAATAAACCGACGATGACAACGATGACAATTACACTGATGATTTTGGTTTTCTTTGACATCGGTTTACGAGGTGGCCTATCCACATGAGTGGATTCCTCTTTCTTTTCACTTGATTTGTGAGCCGTTTCTTTTTCTTTTTTGACTGGAGCTCCACATTCACCGCAGAATGTTGCGTCTTTTTCTAGCTTGGCTCCACACTCACCACAATACATCTCATCAACTCCTTTTCTATTTAAAGATACCATTTTTTCGACAATATGACAAGATATTGTCAAATTTTTCTTCTTTTTTTCTTTAATTTTCGTCAACTGACTTTTTATCCGAAGAAATGAAAATTCAGCTTTTATTTATGATTTTACGTGATTTATTTACTCTACAGTTGGGGTTTCATTAACAAACTCTTTACTGTCGATTAACATTTCGTGTAAAATCTCTTCATCACTATTTAAATAAACTTCTTCTATTCTATCTACACGACATTTTTCGGCTAACATGATGGCTTTGACTTTTTCTACGGTTTCTTCTAAGTCGTCGTTTACTACAACATAATTGTATTTAGTTACTTCATTAATCTCACGATAAGCGGTTTGAAATCGCTTAATAATCTTTTCTTTTGTCTCGGTTTTGCGATTTTCTAATCTTCTTTTTAATTCTTTCCAAGATGGTGGCATGATGAAGATAAAAATAGCATCGTCGATTAGTTTCTTTATATTATTAGCTCCGTTAATTTCGATTTCTAGAATGACATCTTTTCCTTCTAGACGTTTCTTATTGATAAATTCTTTGGGGGTTCCATAATAGTTACCAACGTAATTATTATATTCTAGGAAGTAGCCTTCTTCTATTTTTTGTTTAAACTCTTCCTCACTAACATAGTAATAATTTACGCCTTCTTCCTCACCAGGTCTGATTTTTCTACTTGTCATAGATACGGACAACCAGCTGTTGGGGTTATCTTTTAATACTTCTTGAATGACTGTTCCTTTTCCAGCGCCACTTGGTCCAGAAATGACAATTAAGCTTCCGATTTCTTTTGACTTAATCACAAAAACTCCTCCTTTGTCTCTTCATTATAATATAATCTTTGGGAAAGTACAATCTTTACTTGAATTGGTTTCTATTGGATTTTTCTTTTTCTTTTGCTTTTTTCTCATTCATTTAAACTCTTTATCTTTTTACTTCATACCACTTTTCTTTAATCTCTTTATTGAAAAAACGCCAAGTACAACGGATCGTCAAATAAATAGGAAGCGCCATGATGATTCCTAAAACGCCAAAGAAATTACTACAAAAAGCGATAGCTAAAATGGTAAGAAGAGGATTAATATTATTGGTTTTCCCGTAGATATGAGGAGAAATTAGGTAACTATCGACATTGGAAAAGATGATGACAACGAAAACTGTTTTCAAACATACAATAGGACTTACGGCACTAGCGGTAATAATGGCGATAACATTGGTTAAAATTCCGCCAAAATAAGGAATCACGGTTGTCACACTCGCTAAAACGCCTAACAGTAACCAATTGGGGTGTCCTACTAAATAGAATAAAAGTGAATATTCTACTAATTGAACCATCATACATAAAGATAAGCCATGTAAATAATTCCCCATTTCGTGATCTAACTCTCGCAAGTACTCATACCATTTGAGATTTGACGTCTTAGTTTGTAAGTACTGCTTCACATAATGGCGAATTTTGTCCATATCTAGGAAAAAATAGATACTTGCTGCTACAATAACCATAAAATCGCCAAAGAAATGAACGCTTTTATCCAGTACAGCTAGAGTTCCACTAGAAATATATTCACCGAATCGCGCAATAACTTGTTCAAGACCGCTTAAAATGCTTTCCTCTAATGTTCCTAGTTCAAGATGAAATTTTACACTAAGTTGGTTTATCGCCTCACTTAAAAAACTGGTAAAGGAGATCAGCTGTTCATAGATTAAAGGAATGGTCAAAGAAAGAAGCCAGATAATGAAAAAAGAAAGAAAAAAAAGTACGAGAACTTTAGCTAAGGTTTTCGGTAGCCCCCACTTCTCTAAACTTTTTGTGAAGGGATATAGAACATAACTAATCGCAAAGGCCAAAATAAAAGGTAAGAGAATTCTGAAAACTCTAGCTAGTATTCCACCCCAGTATTCAAAAGTGGTGATTCCTAAATAGAAAATCAACATACTAAGGAGGATACTCACTAATTTTTCATTTATCTTACCTTTTTGCAAAATGCCTATCCCCTTTCTAAAAGAATCGTTACAGGTCCTTGATTGACTAGGGAAATCTGCATATCGGCACCGAAAATTCCTGTTTCAACAGAAATGTTTTCGGCTAGTTTTTGATTGAATATATCGTATAAAGTGCTTGCTTGTTCTCCATTTAATGCTTGAATGTAACTAGGACGGTTTCCTTTTTTGGTATCGGCATAGAGGGTAAATTGGGAGATAGATAAGATTTTTCCTCCAACATCCAAAATGCTTTTATTCATTACCCCTTGTTCATCATCAAAGATTCTAAGGTGTAAGATTTTACGGATCATCCAATCGATTGTCTCCTCATTATCTCCAGCAGTAAAGCCGACTAGTAAAACGAGACCGTTTTCTATTTCACCTGTAATTTTTCCATCCACCGTGCATTTTGCATTTCCGCTTCGTTGTACCACTACTCGCATTATCTCATCAACCTTTCTACACGAATCACATACGGAAGTTTTTCTAATTCCATAAAGACTTTTTCTAAATGTTCTAAGTTACGTACGTATAGATCGGTTTCGTATACGGTATCATCTCCACGAGCGATTGTGACGAAACGGTCAACATGAATATCGAACATGCTTAATTTTTGTAACATTTCTAATAATTTATTATCTCTAGTATTGGAATGAATTAAAATCGTCGTTAAATATTTTTCGGTTGTTGTCTTATTCCATTCGACAGGAACTGTTCTATTTTCTAGTAGTTCTAGGTTATGGCAATTACTGCGGTGGACACTGATTCCATTTCCTTTCGTAATATATCCTATGATTTCATCTTGCGGAATAGGATTACAACAAGCAGCTAAATTTACTTTTACTTTGTCAACACCAGCCACCACGATATCGGCATCACTTGCTTTGACGACTGTTTTCTTTGGCTTTTCTTTAATCTCTTCTTTTTTATAAACAGTATTTACGACAGTGCTTGCGGCATGTTTACCGTTTCCTATTTCTAAATATAATTCTTCTAAGTCGTGACTTGGAATTTTTAAGGTATCAAAAAGAAGATTAGTATTTTCTTTACTCAAGAATTCTTGGAAAGGAATTTTTCGTTTACGGAGTTCTTTTTCTAAAGCTTCTTTACCACGATCGATATAGATTTCTTTTTCACTCTTTGCAAAGAAAGCTCTAATTTTGTTTTTGGTCTGGGTACACTTAGCGATGTTTAACCATTCTTTAGATGGGCCACTTGAATTCTTCGAAGTATTGATTTTAACGATATCGTTGTTTTGTAACTCATAGTCCAGAGGAACGATACTATTATTGACGATTGCGCCGACCATCTGTTCACCGACTTGTGTATGTACCTTATAAGCAAAGTCGATAGGTGTTGCCCCTTTTGGTAATTCAAAAATATCTCCTTTAGGGGTGAAACAATAGATGTTGTTGTTTAATACTTCATCTTTAACACTGTTTACGAATTCTTCACTACTCATTTTGTCTTCGTTTAATTCGACGATCGATTTAAAGAACTGTAATTTTTGTTCTGTTGTGGTTTGCATTAAAACGCTCGCATCTTTTTGTTCTTTGTAAGCCCAGTGGGAAGCAACTCCATTTTCTGCTACTTCGTCCATTTCGTAAGTTCTAATTTGAATTTCGAAAAGATAGCCATCAATTCCAAAAACAGTAGTATGAAGGGATTGATACATATTTGGTTTCGGCATTGCGATATAATCCTTGAACCGTTTAGGAATCGGCTTAAATTTCGAATGAATAATTCCTAGTGTTAGATAACATTCTTGCTCAGTTCCTACCAAAATTCGTAGAGCGAGTAAATCGTAGATATCAGAGAACTTTCTTCCTTTATTTAATTTGTTGTAAATACTGTAGATACTTTTCGCTCGACCTTTAATCTCGTGAGGAATATTGTGATCAGTTAATAAATTCGTTACGTATTTCATCATTTCATTTACTGTTCGCTCACGCTCTACTTTGGTTTTGTTTAGTTTTTCAGCAATATCATAGAAGACATCTGGCTTTAAATAACGTAAAGCTAAATCTTCTAGTTCGCTTTTAATCTTATGAATACCTAAGTGATCACCAATAGGCGCTAAGATTTCTAGTGTTTCTTTCGCAATCTTTTTTTGTTTTTCTTCTGGTAATGCCCAAAGGGTTCGCATGTTGTGTAAGCGGTCAGCTAGTTTTACGATGATGACACGAACATCTTCACTCATTCCAACGATGATTTTTTTATAGTAATCAATTAAATATTCATTTTCCGTTGAAAAATGGATACGTCCTAACTTAGAGACACCATAGACAAGTTTTCCAACAACACTACCAAACTTTTCGTCAATTTCTTCTCTTTCACAGTCGCAGTCTTCGATCACATCATGTAAAAGTCCGGCAATTAAGGTTGGTGTATCCGCATAAATCGTCGTTAAAATAATCGCTACATTTAATGGATGAACAATATATTCTTCCCCACTCTTACGGAATTGCCCCTTATGCATCGCATCAGCAAAATAGTAAGCTTCTCTTATCTTTTGGAGATTTTCTTCTTCTAAAATATAAACGCTTGCCATCTCAATTAAATCATTTAATGTATACATCTTTTTTTCAGACATCGTATCACACCCTATCATTTTTATTATTTTTATTTTTCTAACCAATACTTGGTTATTTCTTCCTGCTTTACTTCTAGAATATCATGCACCATTTTCGCAAGGGTCAATCCCGTCTGGTATTTCCATTTTTCTTCCTTTAAATAAGTCCAGATGGTATATTCTGTCAGGTTCGTGATGGATAACTCTCGCATTTTGATTCTTAAGGCAGGTAATACTAGCTGGTAAAGTTCTGCTTCACTGTTAAATTGTATTTTCATGATGCTAATCACCTAACTTCCATTATATATGAAAATGCCGGTTAGAAACAAGTTTTTACCGAGATTTTTAATAATTTTAAAGTTACCTCATAAGTTTTATTAGAGAGGTTTATATGAACAAAGAAAAGTTTATCAAAACAACGATTATCTTGATTATTGGTGGCGCTATCACTAAGGTTTTAGGGATGGTCATCAAGATCGTTATGACTAGATTGATTGGTTTAGAAGGGCTTGGTCTATATTATTTGATCTTTCCTACCTTTTCTCTTTTTATGTGTTTATCACAACTTAGTTTACCTGTAGCGATCTCTAAACTAGTCAGTGAAGAGAAACACAATAATAAAAAAATTGTCACTTCGTCCTTGCCCATTATCTTTATTACCAATACGATATTAATGTTGGTGATTGTTTTTTGTTCCCCTTATATCGCTAGTTATCTCTTACGGGATGAGCGCTGTTATTTGCCGATACTAGCGATTGCTCTCGTTTTACCATTTGAAGCCATTTCTAATATGTTACGGGGATATTTTTTTGGTAAACAACGAATGTTTCCTCATGTCGTTAGTCACGTGATTGAACAACTTGTTCGGCTTGCTCTCATTATTCTTGTCATTCCGGATTTGGTTCAACAAAATGTTATTTATGCCGTTAGTTTTTTGATTCTCATTAACTTGATTAGCGAACTAGTCAGTATCTTTGTTCTTTTGTTTTTTCTACCTCGAAATGTCAAAATCCACCGTCATGATTTTGTACCAGACAGAAAAGAAGTTAGAAATATCTTAGGGATTTCTCTACCAACGACGGGTAGTCGCTTAGTCGGAAATATCGGCTATTTTTTAGAACCAATTATCATTACTTTTGTTCTAACTACACTAGGTTACTCTAATCAGTTTATCACACAAGAATATGCGATTGTCTCAGGTTTCGTCATGCCTCTACTGTTGTTACCTAGTTTCTTTACTAATGCGATTTCTAATGCCTTGATTCCTGTTATTTCTAAAAGTTATAGTAACCACGAATATGGCTATACGAAGAAAAAATTAAAACAAGGTATTCTTTTTTCTTTGGCGATTGGCATTCCTGCTACCTTGTTATTTTTCTTCTTTCCTGAATTTTTTCTTCACCTGATTTACCATACAGAAGAAGGAATCTCTTACATGCGTTTTTTAGCTCCAGTCTTTATCCTTCATTATTTAGAAACACCATTTTCTGCCGCATTACAAGCAATGGGTAAAGCAAAAGAGACTTTTCAAATTTCTATTTGTATGGTTATTGTTCGTACGGTTAGCTTGTTTTTACTTCTATTTCTTCATATCGGTATGTGGGGCTTCGTTTTATCTCTTACTCTCAGTATTCTTTATTCTACTTATGCTCACTTGAAGTATCTACGGCGCTACCTATAAAATCAATCTTTTTGATGCGTGTCTTTAACGATAATGTTTAGCTTTTGCGCCCTCATGACGTTTTAATTTTATTTCCCCTCTATTCGCCAGTTTTCTTTGAAGAGATGCCTTTTTAAACTTTTCTTCTAGGCGTCTATCAATCTCACGAACAAATAAAGGTTCCATTTTCTTTAACATGATTGCTAAATAATCATCTGTTAAGTATTTCTCGTTCTTTTGCCAGTAATAATTTTTTATACTTTCTATATAACCAGGATTGTTTTTAAGTGACTGTTTACAAAAGTTTACTTGGTCTAAATAATCATCGATTGCTTCACCATCTAAGATTCCATATACATTCTTATGCTCTAATAGATTCATCACTAATTGATTAGCACTCATAAGTACTAAACGGCTGTAGATTTCCTTAAACACTAAGACACAGTCATTAGGAGAAAAATTTTTCGCTTTCATGACATAATGATAATCTCCAGGTACTGGAAAATATTTAGACTCAAATAAGTGACTATCTAATATTTGATCATAATGTCTTGTAAAAATATCCGCTTCTTCGTTGGGTAAAGATAAAATAGCGACTAAAGCCGCATAATTGGTTTGTAGAAACTTTTCATCTAGAGCGATAATACTATTTCTAATTGTTTCATAATTCTTTTTCCCCCACGCACCAGTCATTACCTTGTCTCTCATTGTGGTGTATAGAGTGATAATTATTTCTTGTTGTTCATTGTTTTCATTATTTTTCAGCTTATCTATCTCAGTAAACGGATTTATAGGAATACCCGTACAGAAGTTTTTATTTAGTAATCGTTCCATTTGCTTTTACTCCTTTTCACATACTTGCCTATTTTAACAGAATACTTTCTGTTTTTCAAGAAAAAGAGGAATTCATATGTAGTACTATTCTTGATAGTCCTAACGAATGAATTTCTTATTTCTCAATAAAAATTTTTCTAGTAACAAAATTCCAAACCATAACGATGGCAGTAGCAACTATTTTGGTTAACATGTAATAGATGTGTAAGAGATCAGAGCCCACATACATGACCACTTGATTGATGCCTAAACCAATGACACTTAAAATTACAAAGATGGTAATTTCTTTTGCGGTTTGTTTTTTGGTAACATCGAATACCCATTTGATACTTAATATATAGTTAAAGATCAAAGATACGGTAAATGAAATTACTGAGGAAATTAAATAGTGAATACCGACAAATTCGGTTAATACATATAGAAGTCCATAGTCGATCAAGAAAGCGACTCCTCCAACTACGCCAAATTTTAGAATTTGATCGATTAATTTTTTATGTTTCTTAATTTGTTTTTTTATCATTTTGCATCACCTGATTCAAATATAGTTCGTATAGTTGTCGATGTTTTTTGACAATCACACTTAAGATCACGCCAGATATCCAAAGTAGTAGCGCAATGACTAAGGAAATTCCCGCTACAATTAAACTTGGGAATCGTGGCACTAGTCCTGTTTCAAAGTACTCGAGGAAAACGGGAACACCTAGGATTAAAGAAACAAGTAAAAACAAGGCAGCAATCAATCCGAAGAACATACCAGGCTTGTACTCTTTAAATAGTGTCGCAATCGTCTTTAGTACTTTGAATCCATCTTTATAGGTATTTAGTTTAGATACACTTCCTGCTGGGCGATCACGATAGTTAACGGGGATTTCTACTAGTTTGAAGTTTTTATCTACCGCATGAATAGTCATTTCTGTCTCTATTTCAAATCCTTTAGATAAAACAGGAAATCCTTTAACAAATTCATAACTAAAGGCACGATATCCTGTCATGATATCTTTAATTTCATTATGGAACAGTTTATTGATGGAAAAACGAACGATGCGATTTCCAAAATTGTGGAAGGGACGTTTATTCTCAGTAAAGTAAGTTGAAGATAAGCGGTCTCCAATTACCATATCGGCTTTACCAGATAATACTAGCTCACACATTTCTTTAGCATTTTCAGCCGGATAAGTATCGTCACCATCGATCATTAGATAACAATCGGCATCGATTTCTCTAAACATCGTTCGAATCACGTTTCCTTTACCTTGACGATATTCATGGCGAACTACTGCGCCTGCTTTTTGAGCAATTGATGCGGTTTCATCACGAGAATTATTATCGTAAACATAAATCGTCGCATCAGGTAATACTTGTTTGTAATCTTTAATTACTTTTTCGATTGTCTGGGCCTCATTATAACATGGGATTAAGACCGCTATTTTTCTTTTTTCTTTAGACATGATTTTTTCCTTCTTTCCATACTTTTAACATGAGTAAAACCAAAGCTGGCATCACAAATACATAAGGCATCGCATATCGGAAATATGTATTGACCGGAGATGCGATACAGACCAAAAGAGATACGAGTAAAGGACTTAATACAATGATATATTTTTTCATTTTCCTATCGATGAAATAACAGCTCGTAAGAAACATCAACCAACTACTAAATCCAACATTAGCGAGTAATCCTAAAACAGGAATATAAGGGAAACTTACGCCAAAGGAAGATAAAACTTGACGAAGAGGTCCTAAATTATTGTAGTGATAGTCGACGAGATCGTTTTGAGTGATTCTATCATCGTATTTATAATACACATACCACTTGGTTGAATTCGGATAGAAATAGCCATATACGTTGTTCATCGTTGCTTGAATATAAGTATCCGGATGTTTGATTAGACCTTGAAGCCAATAGTGGAAATACTGAGATAGTTCTTCATTGGTTGTATTTTTGTTGTACATATTCTTTACAGGGTCAGCCTTTTCTGGATCATATCGTTCGGCTAAATCATCGTAACCTAAGATTTTATCGTATAGTTCTTTTTCTTCTTCTTTAATTTCGTCACCGTGTTCTTTCACGTAACGGGCTGTTTGTTGAAAAGGAAGCGATAATACTTCGCGAATACTTCCTTCACTAATCCCAAGAGCAGGAATCAACACTTTAGAATAGGTTTGCGTTATCGCTAAGAAAAGAATACACACAACAGCTAAGCGTCCCCTACTCTTTTTATTGGTAAAAATAAGAAATGGTAAGGATAAAACAACCACGTAAAGGCCATTATTTCTAAATAAAGTAATCAAAGTAATGACAAGTAGTAACCATAATGCATATTTTAAAGATATCTTTTTATCTTGTTTAAAGTGGATTAAATCGAAAAGGACAAGGACATATAAGATGATAAAGGCGGTATAATAAGTATCTTTTACTCCTGACATCGCATAAAGCGGAAACATTGGAACAAGAGCATAAATAGCGAGTAAAATTAAGCGATATTTATTAGGAATTCCTACTTTTTTTGTATAGCTAATCGTATAAGCAAACACACTAGCTAACGTTAAAGTTTGTAGTAAGGAATAAAGAAACAAGCCAAAATTATCATTCAATATCATTCTTCCTAGTTGAATACAACCTCCAAGTAAAGCTGTGTGTATAACTGGATGATGAGTGGTCATGTTCACATTAGGATCCCGTTGAATGACCCAATCAATATATTTGGTGTGTTCATTAAAATATTGTTTGATTTGAAACGAAGGGTCAGGGGACAAGATAATCGGATAAAAAGCGATGATATAAATTAACCAACAAAGAAGTAAAATCACTAAGCTAGTAAGAAAAGGATGACGTTCAAATAAATCTAAAAAGCGACGAATATATTTATTTTTTACTTTTTTTAATGGAGTTAATGCATAGTTTTCTAGTTTTACCGCTAAGAAACTAAGAATACTTTTAAAAAGGAAGAAATAACCTATCGCCATGAAAATAGATAGGGTAAACAACAGTAAATTACCGAAAACTAGATCCCATGAATCTATTAATAAATAGCTTTTTCCAAAGATCATGAAGAAGGATAAAATTATCGCTAGGATAGTTTCACTTCTAGTTGTCTTTTGGCGATACTGATGATGGTACCACCCAGCTAATAAGAAGAAAACGAAGGTGACCACAAATAAATCTTGTGTGAAAATATTAGACGAAGAGATTTGATCCTTATAAATTCCTTCTATATTTAAGAAGAAAGCACTGCTTGTACATAAAGTGATCAATAGTATTTCTAATTTCTTTTTCATTCTAGTACTCCTTGTTTTTTATTCCATAATCTGAAAATGATTACCTGAATCTAGATAAAGGATTCCTTTTTGGCCTCCTATTTTTTCTAAGACATCTTCATAGTAATTTAATTGCGTAAATTTCGTTAACGTTAAATAAACATAATTTCCATCCGTCATATATAAAAGAAAGCGATCTTTGTCCTGTTCGTTAGGATTATAAGTGATTTCTGATATTTGGGTACGAACACTTGCTTGTAACTTGTTCATTCCAGAGACAAAAGCATCATATTTATTACTAGGCACATAATTGAGTAAGAGCGGAACGGAATAAGCACTATCTCCATCGTCGACTTCTGTTTGATCGTCCAATACTAGTTTTCCATTATCTTGCTTACGGAATAAAATTTCGTGTTCTTTAACTGTAATCGTCACTTTTCCAAAGAAAACTTTTTGAATTTTAACATCGGCAATTAAAGGATTTTTTTCGATACCCTTTTTCATTTTTTTAGAACTTGTCAGTAAAAAAGACGGATAATCTTCGATTCCAGCTAGCTCGATTAGTTGTTGATCAGATAATAATTGATTCCCGACTAAGTAGATATTTTTGATGGGAATTAAACTAATATATTTTCCTAGAAGAACAAGAATAACGAGTGCAATTATCACTATCAGGAGGGGCAAAAGTTTAAGTTTTATTTTTTTCTTTACTTTTTTTTCACTTTTTCCGGTTGAACTTGTCGTTTTATGATTTTCGATTGGTTTTTTTTCTATATTCTTTTTTCCTTGACCCTTTTTTTCTTTCTTTTTCATTTTTTTCTCCATCTTATTCCCAATTTTTAAATTCTTGTTCTACTTTTAAATCAATTTTATATTTGTCATGTACTTCTTCTTGAACGAATTCAATTAAATCTTTGATATCCTCGGCACTAGCATTCTGGTAATTGATAATAAAGTTAGCGTGTTTATCACTAATTTTAGCTCCACCCTTCATTAATCCTTTATAACCCAAATCTTCGATTAATTTACCGGCAAACTGTCCTTCTGGATTACGGAAGACACTTCCTGCGGAAGGATATTCTAATGGTTGGGACTCTATTCGTCTTTTTTTCCGTTCTTTGACTAATTCTTCGATTTCTTCTTTATTACCTGGTTTTAATTTCATCGTTACTTCGAGACAAATATAGCCAGGATGTTCTTTAAAGAAGGATGTTCGATAATGGAAATTGAGTTCCTTATTGACCATTTGAATCACTCGAAGTTTCGGGGTTAGTACTTTTACTTGGGTAACTACATATCCCATATCACTTTTATACGCACCGGCATTCATGTAGACAGCTCCCCCTACACTTCCTGGAATACCGGTTGCGAATTCTAAGCCAGATAGTGATTTTCGAATACTTTGATAAGCTACTTTCATTAGGGAAGCTCCAGCTCCTGCCACGATCTTATTATTTTCAATTCGAATATCGTTAAATTCGTCCAGTTTAATGATTACTCCCTCATAAGGACGGTCACTAAATAATACGTTAGAACCATTTCCTAGTACCATATAAGGTACATCTAGGGCTTGTAGTTTACGGATCAACTGAACTAATTTATCGGTATCAGTAGGAAATACCATAATTCTCGCTATTCCCCCTACTTTATACGTTGTATAGTTCTTTAAGGATACATCCGTTAACACTTTACCATAATTTTCTTTTTTTAATTCTTTTGCTAATTCTTCCATGTCTATTCTCCGTCGTCTATTAATTTTCTTAGTACTTGGTAGATTTTCGTCGCACTGTCTGTTACCGCTAAAGATTGTGCATTCTGTTTTAATTCTTGGTATTTCTTTTTATCTTTAAGGGTATCATCGATTAAATCTACTAACTTTTGTTTATCGTAATCTTTTTCTTCCAAGATTAAAGCCGCCTTCTTGTTTTCCAAGGCTTGTGCATTCTTTAATTGATGATTGTGTGTAACATAAGGGCTAGGAATCAAAATACTAGGAATTCCTAAAGCGGTTATTTCGGCGATTGTCGATGCGCCTGCTCGTGATACTATTAAATCAGTTTTATGAAGAACGCTCAACATATTATTTAAATATGGCATAATTTTAACATTATTTGACACTTTTACTGATTTATAGGTTTCGTAATAATTCTGTCCAGTCACAAAAATAACTTCATAGGGTTTATCTTTAAATAAATTAAGGGTCTCTTTTAGTTTTTGATTCATCGTCGTTGAACCTAAAGAACCCATGACGATTAGAACGAGTGGTTTGTTCTCAGTTAGACCTAAACTTTTCTTATCAACTGGGCGACTAGATAATACTTCTTCGCTACGAGGATTTCCAGAAAAGAAAACTTTGTTTTTAGGAAAATACTTCGTACTTTCTGGTAAGGACACCCCTATTTTATCGGCATAGCGCGATAAAAAACGATTGGATACACCAGGAATAGAATTTTGCTCATGAATGAAAGTTTTGTAGCCTAGTTTTTTGGCACTAGAAATGACCGGTGTTGTTACATAGCCTCCTATGCCTAAGACAACATCTGGTTTAAATTCCTTTATTTTTTCCTTGACTAAGGAAACGCTTTTCTTATATTCCTTCCACACTTCGATATTCCGCCATGGTCTTTTTCTATCTAAGCCAGAAAGCTTTATTCCAAAATAAGGAATCCCCGCTTCCGGAATAATTTTATGTTCCATACGATCGGTTGTTCCAATATATAAAATTTCACTATTCGGTTCTTTTTCTTTGATTTTATGAATAATCGCTAATGCGGGATAAATATGTCCCCCGGTTCCCCCAGCACTGACAATTGCTCTCATCATATCACATCCTATATTTGATTATACCATAATTATATGATTTTCATGATACGATTTTTCACTTGTTTCTCCAAAGAAAAGGCAAAATGAAGATCAAAGACTAACTTTCGCTTCCCTTTTCATTTTTCATCTTATTTTTTTTGAAGGTTAAGCGTATTTTTTTGGTAATTCAATTCTTCTACTTTTTTTGAGAAGAACCAACTTGTGTTTGTTCGTTATAAGTTCTTAGATATTGTTCAATTATCTCTCTTTTTCCGTTATCGACTACATATGGCGCAAACTCTCTAAAATTTTCCCCGTTTTGGGCTAGTGCTAAAAATAGTCAATATCGAATCTATTTAAATATGCTCTTTGTGCTTGCAAGGACAACTTAGCTCCTAGATTAGGGTGTATTATATAAATATCTTCTGTTTCTTTGCCACTCAAAATCGTTTCTTTTGCTGCATTTTTCTTGTACGCTAATAAATCAACACAATAGATATAATCATAGACAAATAATAATCTTTCAAAAGAATAAGGTAGTCCATGTTTATTTTTTTATTTCATTATATCTTTCTTCTAAATATTTAAGTCCTTCATTATTTTTATATAGATAATTGATAGATACAAAATAATCCTTAGATACATTTAAAATGATCACTAATTTGCTAAGTAAATTGTCATAGAGTTCATAATTGTGTAAATTAGAAACGACTATCCCATCTCCTAGCATTCTTAATGTTTCAGAAGGAATTCGTCTTGGTTCAAACTGTATTTCATATATTTCTTGATAAATTTTTTCAGCGAAATATCGCGTTTGGGCTTCCATGATTAATCGACCAATATTACTTTCCTGATTAATTCCTACCTCATCATTTTCAGGATTTGTTTGTATCGCATGATGAAGTTCATGATAAACCGTAATTTCTCTTAACGGTTCTTCCAGATTATTTCTGATAAAAATAGTTTTTGTCTCTGGATCTCTAAATCCCTTAACATCGCTACCATTTTCTTGATAAATTCTATGATTTTCGTCATAGAATTCAATTTTATGCGCATAGCAAAAAGTATTATCCATTAATTCTTGTAAGCCTAACTGTTCAGGAATCATTTTATCATTTACAGCAACATAAAAATAATTCGTAAAATATCTTAAAGCATCTTCATCTATACTACTATTTTTTGTTTAGGCAATTTTTTTATCTCTTCTTCCATAAAATCATTCTCCGTTTTCCATTCATATATTTACAATAATCAAATTTATACGAAAAATATAGCATACTCTCCTTCATTTGTCGTTTTTTCCCTGTTCAAAAGGTCTTATCGTGAATAAAATTAATTATTTTATTGAATGGATACTAAAAAATTCACAGGATAAAAACATGAAAAAAATTAGAGTAGTTGAAATAGCTATATAATTAACGGATTTTAACTACTTTTTTGTTTGAAAATTTAATGAGCAAGAATATTAAAGAATCTAAGGATTTCAGTTTCATAGGATAAAGACAATTTAAATCTTATTAATCTTAAACTTCGGTTATAAATTCTCTTTACATCATTAAGAAAAGCTAAACTCAATTTTTTTAATATTTGTAAATTAAGAAGAGCATTCTTATCCATGGTAGAATTATCATCTTGTTTGAAAGTAAAATCTAAATGCCAATGTAATTTGTTTTCAACGCTCCAATGTTGTCTTATTGCGTTGGAAAAGGTTTCTATATCAATATATAAACTTGATATATAATATCGAAATTCAACTGTTTTGTTTTTATTTTTTTCAGTAGTCTTTTTTACTACGCCAAATGATTTAACTCCTTTCCAATTTTTAAGATCATAATACCAAGAAATATCTTCAGTTTGAAAATATTCATAAGTGATAATAGAAGAATGAGATTTTTCTATATTCTTAATATATGAATTGCCTGTCCCATTAGCTTTAATTATTTCTAGTTGTTTATCGTTAAAATATAGCACTAAATCATTATAGAAATTTTCTTGGTTTAATTTAATGGGAACTACATAATCACCTTTTAGGTTGATAACTTTTTCAACATTACTTTTTTGTGTATTTAAGGCATCCCAAGTAATAATATTTCCTTTCACGTTTATTCGCTCTAAAATTTTAGAAATGGTAGGGATTTCATTTGTTTTATCTTCAATTTTTTCACTCGCTACACATAATCCTAAGTTATTAGAGTAAACATTTAGAGCATTTAATGATTTTACTTTATCTCTAATGTCATTTTCATTTCGCTTACTACCATTATCTACTTTACCATCAATATTCATAATATCTCTTTTACTAGAGAAAAGTTTTAAAACATCTTGCGCAAATAAAACGCAAATATTTTCTAATTCTTCAGATTTAATAATAGAAAAAATTCTCTTATAGGTTATGGCAGAGGGAATTCCTCCAGTTAACATTAAAAATTTTTTTAACCAGTCTTTTTTGGCAATGGCGAACTCTCTGATTTCTTCCCAATCATTACAATTACCAAGAATAGCAAGAAATGATACAACTACAATATCCCATATTTTATATTTTACTTTTCCTTTTTGTCTAGTATCGGATAAGGCTTTAACTTTTTCCTTAAACTGTTTTAAAGCATCGTAATTAAGCTCATCTAAATTGATCTCATATTTTGTTAATATTTTTTCGACTATTTCAGATTTTGTTTCTTTTCTTTTTTTCATCTATAAAACACCTAACAATATTTTACAGATATTTTACAATTATTTCATCTAAAATAGTGATAATTTTATGAATCTTTATTTCAAAAGCTCTTGTAATTAAAAGATGTCAATATGTTTTTGATAATTTTTTCATGTTTTTATCCTGAAAAATTCATCTTAAGACTTGACATAAAGAGAATTATTGTGTTATTATGATAATGTTAGTTAAATTTATGTGTTAATATTATATTGAGAAGTACCCTTTTTTTAGTGTACTTTTTTATTTTTCAGAGTATCAAATCAAACAATTATTTATATCGACATTTATAAATTTATCATGAATAAAAATTAAGAAAGAGGTGTAGTAACTAACCATGAGAAGAACTAACGATGATGGCTACTCCCGTTTACGGGAAGTAAGTGAATTAGAACTATTTTTTCAATTAGAACAAATGAAAGCAAGTAATCTATCGGAAAGTAAAGAAAAAGATGCGATTATCCATGAGGTACAAAACCGTTATTCTAATATTGATCTTAATGCTTGGGTATTAAACTGGAAAAATTATCTTGAAACGTTAAGTGATTCAGCATTTAATCAACTAGCTTTATGTCGTAAACAAAACTTACCACTAGATTTATTTATTCCTGAACGTAGTTGGCAGTTCTATAGTATTTTGGATGAGGTGGAAATTCCTATGAGTGAACGTGATCATGTTCAAGAATTAGAAAGTAAAATAAGTGAGTTAGATGAAGTTGATTTATTCTTTTTAACCCATTATTTTTCTAAAGCAATTGGTGAAAAGATGGGAGACTATCAAACTTCTTCTAAGCGATTACAGAAAGCATTACGTAATTTTAATGACCCGTTAGGAGAGGAAAGCAAAGAAGATTTTCAAACGAAAACAGAAGCCATTAAAAAGAAATATGAAGATTTTGATCAATTAGTTACAAGAAATCATAAGGTAGTTGACCGTAACTACTCTGTGATTTCTCAGATGCAAATTGAAAAAATTAAAGCTTGTTATCTAGATCAAATTAAACAAACTGAAATCATTAATCAATTATGGATTCCCCTTAATCGTTGTTTGTTAGAAGCAAGACGTTTTGGAATTCCTGTACAGGTGAAAGATCGTGTAACTGGAGAATTTAGTATTTTAGATGATAGTGTTTACGATCAAGAAACTCTTCAAAATAAAGTCGCTCTTACTGATGAAGATAGCAATGTTCTCCTTTGGTACAACAAATGGCGTGAATACTTTCTTCATACGGATTTCACTACTAACCAAGAAATCGATAGAATCGCTATGAATCAATTACATTTAGATCATGATTACTTACAAAGTGAAGAAGTAAAACAGAAAAAATTAGTATCTTAAAAGCATTGGCTTATTTCGAGCTAATGCTTTTTGTTTATGTTATTGATGATTGTGAAGCTAAAAATAGTAAAATGGATTACTCAATTGGTGCATAGGTAGTGGCCAGACATTCTGCGATATAAATACCATCCATTGAAGCTGTTGTGATCCCACCGGCATACCCTGCTCCTTCTCCACAAGGATAGATACCTTCTATTGAAGAATTTCCCGTTAAACTATCACGATTTATTCTTACCGGAGAAGAAGTTCTACTTTCAATTCCCGCTAGAATCATGTCACGGCAAGCAAATCCTTTTATTTTGTGATCAAAAGCAGTTATCCCTTCCTTTAGTGCTTCATTAATAATTTCTGGAAAGAGTAAATTCAAATTTGCAAACTGATATTTTCCTTTCATGACTGGAGTAATGGTTCCTAGTTCTTTGGTCTCTTGATTTTCTAAATAATCTTTCCATAATTGAATCGGAATCTTTCCGTTTCCTAATTGGTAGGCTTTTTCTTCTAACCGTCTTTGAAATTCGATACCAGCTAATGGATCATGACCAAAATCATCGGGACTAATACTAGTGACTACAGCACTGTTGGCGTTTTCAGTATCTCTTTTATGATTACTCATTCCGTTTACCACTAAACGTTTATCTTCACTAGAAGCATTGACGACATAACCACCAGGACACATACAAAATGTATAGACACTACGGTTTTTTGACGTTGTTGCGGTTAATTTATAATTGGCTGGAGGAAGAGAAACGGCTGGAGTTCCATATTGCGCTAAGTCGATCATTTTTTGAGGATGTTGTACTCGTAAACCGATCGCAAATGGTTTTGCTTCCATTTCTAGTTGATGATTATGTAACATCTGGAACGTATCTCTAGCACTGTGTCCGGTCGCTAAAATTAAGTGACTACAAGGAATTATTGTTTGGTGATTCACTTCGATTGCCTGAAGGACATGACTTGAAACAACGATATCGGTCAATTTAGATCGATACTGGATTTCACCACCCATAGCGATAATTTTATTTCGCATATTTGTCATTACTGTACGCAATAAATCTGTTCCGATATGAGGATTTTTTTCATATAAAATTTCTGATGGAGCGCCACAAGATACGAGAATTTCAAATACTTTTTGGCCTCGTCCCATTTTATCTTTTACTAAGGTATTCAGTTTTCCATCTGAGAAAGTTCCTGCTCCACCTTCGCCGAATTGAACGTTAGACTCTGGATCGAGGATACCTTCTTCCCAAAATTTTTCTACTACCTCTACCCTTTTTTCGATTGGATCGCCTCGTTCGATAATCAGTGGCGAGTAATGATATTCGGCTAATAAATAGGCGGCAAATAAACCAGCTGGTCCACTTCCCACGATAATAGGGCGTGTCTTTAACTTCTTATTTCCAGATGACGGAAACTGATACTTCTTATCGGGACTACGAAAAAGTTGATTGGATGAATATTGATGAAGAATACTTTTCTCCTTTACCGCTTCAACATCTACTTCGTACACATAATGTAGATTGCTTTTATCCCGCGCATCTAATGATTTTTTTACGATAGAAACTCTTTGAATATCTTTATCCGTAAGTCGATACTTCTTTTGTAGCTGTTTTTTTATTCCCGACATTTCCTCTTCTTGTAGTGGTACTTTTATCTCTCTTATTCTAATCATTGATCATTTCCTACTTTCTTTCCTGCTAGTATTCCAGATAAAAAGGCAAATCCTAAATTATAGCCCCCACAGTCCCCATTTACATCGAGGACTTCTCCAGCAAAATACAAGTTTTTTTGGTACTTAGATTCTAGTGTTTCAAGATGGACTTCCGTTAAAGGTACTCCACCACTACACACTTGGGATTGATCAAAAGAGTTAGTACCTACTATTTCCACTACGTGACAAAACAAGAAACGACTAACCGTATCCTTTTCTTGTTGAGTAAGAGTGTGCCATTTCTTTTTGAAATCCACTTTATAATGATTAAATAAAACGTGAACTAACTTATAAGGTAATATCGTCTCTAGTAATTCTTCTAATGTTCGGCTCGGAAAAAGACAAGCTCGGTTTTCTAAATATGTTTCTACTTCTTGTTTGGTGGAAAGCCAAGGAAGAAAATGAATCGCCACTTCAACTTTATCTCTAGCTGCTAAACTTCGTGCTAGTTTACTACTGATATTTAAAGTACATATCCCACTAATTCCGTATTCCGTTAATTGTAATTCTCCACTTTCTTCTTGAATTACTTTTCCGTTTACCAAAGATTCAAGTCGTGCTTCACAACGGATTCCTTTCCAATCTTTTAAATCGCTTTCTTTCATTTTTAATTGCACTAACGCAGGCATTACCGGAACGATATGATGACCAAAAGACTTCGCTATTTTGTAACCCATTCCATCTGATCCGGTTTTTGGATACGCCATAGAGCCTGTTGCGACAATTAAACTATCTCCTGTTATCTTTTCCTTCATTGGATTGACAATAAATTGATTATCTTGAACGATCACATCTTCTACGAATAAATTCGTTAACATGTTTACTCCCTGATCGACAGCGCTTAAGTAAAGAGACTCTACCATACTAGATGCTTGATTAGAAAAAGGGTAGTAATAACCATTCTTTATTCGGGGTATAATACCAATAGAGTCAAAAAAATCAAGTACCGCTTGCTGTCTAGTACTAGTAATTAACTCAGGAAGTAGTTCTTCCGTAGTTGAATGATAGTGAGTAATTGCCTGATCTTGATTCCAATAATTGCATTTACCGTTTCCTGTTAATAGAAGTTTTTTTAACGGACGATCATTTCTTTCTAAAACCCAAACTTCATGATTATTTTTTCTTAAAGTTATCGCTGCGGTTAAACCAGCAACTCCCCCACCGATAATTAGTACTTTTTTCTTCATTTGTCTCATCCCTTCTTGTTTGATTATACCATATTCTTCTCCACTTTACTTGTCTTTTTCATTCATCCTATAGGTTTCAACAGGAATTAAACTCTAACGTATAAACGCTAGAATCTATCATATACTGAAATAGGAGCTCATGGAGTGTAAAATTTTGTATAATTTTTTAATATTCAAAAACGATTATTTTGTTTATGTAGTATAATTAATTATCAGAAATAGGAGTGATACTATGTTAATGTTAACCAAATCCATGTTCGCGATCATGATTGGTTTTTTGGGTGCTGTAATTCTTGGTTTATTCTTAGTACCCGCTTTGAAGCGATGGAAAGTAGGACAACGAATTAGTGTTTTTGTCGGAGAGAACCATCGTAAAAAAGAAGGTACGCCGACGATGGGTGGCTTTGTCTTTATCATTCCGACACTCCTCGCTACTTTATTTTTGCTGGCAACAGATCGGATGAGCTATACTTCTAATTTGGGTATTGTATTAGTCGTCTTTATTGGTTATGCGATTATCGGTTTTCTAGATGACTACTTGAGTATCAAGAAAAAAGGGAATGAAGGACTGACAGAGTTTCAAAAACTGGTTGCTCAGATTATTATTGCCTTAATCTTCTTTTATATGTATATGAAGAATGGTGGTCAAACCGCTCTGGTGGTTTCTACTTTAGGTATTCATATCGAAATGGGTTGGGTATATGGTTTGTTTATTCTTTTCATCTTGGTCGGTGCTTCTAATGCTGTCAATCTGACGGATGGTTTAGACGGACTGGCGGGCGGCTTATCGGCAATTGCCTTTATTGCTTTCAGTTTAATTAGTATGGTAGTTGGTTTTGAAGATATGGGAATTTTTACTTTTATCTTGACTGGCGCTCTACTAGGATTTCTAGTTTATAATACTCATCCTGCTAAAATATTCATGGGAGATACCGGAAGCTTGGCGTTAGGTGGCGTTATGGGGGCAATCGCCATTTTAACTCATCGAGAACTTACTTTAGCGGTTGTAGCTGGCGTATTTATCGCTGAGACATTAGCTGATATCCTACAAGTATTTTGGATTACCGTATTTAAGAAAAAGTTATTCTTGATGGCTCCCCTTCATCACCACTTTGAAAAACTTGGTTGGGAAGAAAGAGATATCGTCAAATTATTCTGGGTAGTCGGATTAATTCTCGCTATGGGAGGAATATTCTTCGGTGTTTGGTTATAAATAAAGGAGATTCGTGATAAAATGAAGAAAAAACATTTTGATTTTGTTCTTTTTATCGCTGTATTACTTTTAATATTATTTGGACTTATAATGATCTATTCTGCTTCTTCTATCTGGGCAGAATATAAGTTTCACGATAGCTTTAAATATGTGAAACAACAAGCATTATTTATCGGAATAGGCATCTTTCTACTGATTACAGTATCAAAAATTGATTATACACTCTATTATAAAAAGACAAATCCAATCTTACTGGTTTGTCTTTTTCTATTAGTGCTTGTCCTAATTCCTGGAATTGGGAGTGTGAGAAATGGTAGTCAGAGTTGGTTTGGGATTGGATCGTTTGGGATACAACCTAGTGAATTTGCGAAACTTGGACTGATTATCTTTACCGCTAAATATCTTGCGGATAACCAGAAATATTTGCGGGATTTTAAGAAGGGAGTCATCCCTATTCTTCTTGTGTTGTTTCTGGTATTTGGTCTTATTATGCTACAGCCAGACTTCGGAACCGGAATGATTATCGTCGTTAGTATCTTAGCTATGTTGTTTGTCGCTGGAGTCAATATGAAATTCTTTTTGGGACTTGGTGCGGTTGGTGTTGTTGGGATAGTTGTTTTAATTGCGATTGCGCCTTATCGAATGGATCGAATTACTTCGTTTTTAGATCCGTGGAGTGATCCTTTAGGAACTGGATTTCAGATTATTCAAAGCCTATATGCGATAGGACCTGGTGGATTGTTGGGGCAAGGTTTTCTTAACTCTAGACAGAAACAATTCTACTTACCGGAACCCCAAACGGACTTTATTTTTTCTATTATTAGTGAAGAATTTGGTGTTTTAGGCGTCATCATCGTAGCTGGATTATTTCTGGTTGTCTTATGGCGAGGTATCGATATTGCGTTAAAGACAGAAAATACGTTTGGGAAATATTTGGCTTTTGGAATGGTATTTCAAATCATGATTCAAACGGTAATGAATCTGATGGTCGTTATCGGGTTAATTCCCGTTACTGGTGTTACTCTCCCCTTCTTATCTTATGGAGGCAGTAGCTTATTGATTAGTTTGATTAGTATTGGAATACTTTTAAATATTTCTAGGCGTTATTAAGCAGAAAAATAAACAGGTGGTTCAAAAGAAATTACCTGTTTAATTCTTTTTCTTCCAGCAATTCTTGTAAAATTCGTAGTATGATCTTTATTAAATTTTACTAAATCCTCGGATTGAAGATGCGCTTTTTTTATCATAGCGATTTATATTTTGAATAAACTTATCAATAGTAGATGACTTCACCTCCACTTTATTATTTTCTATTTGATTTAAATAAGATAAAGTTGTACCCAATATTTCTGCAAATTTCTCTTGCGATAAGTTATACTTTTTCCAAAAATATTTAAAATTTATCGCTAGTGTTTCACATAAATTCATTGACCCACATCCAAACTAAATAACTAAATCAAGTTTATAGTTTAGCGAAGTAAAGTCTTTGCTGTCAAAGCAAAAGAAAATGTAGACAAGAAAAACGAAAATGATTATAATGAAAATATAAAGCTCGGTTTCCCAATGATTCATCAAATATGGAACAGAAGTAGCTTTCAATAGAAAGGAAGTGGCTAAAAACGAACGAAGTAAAATAGTTAAATTTTAGTCTACGATTAATATACGAGGAGGTTATAAAATGTATTATAATGGCCTAGAATTAATAGAAAACTTCAATGAAAAAATATCTAATTTAGGAATTGATCCAAACTTCAAAGAAAATCCTGCCTATGAAAAAGCAGTATATCATATCTATTACTCAATTTACAATATGCTTCTCGAAATGTATTCGCATATTGGAGATGCAAAATTTTTAAGTGTCCATGAAGAAGAAGGAAAAATTTCCTTTGATTATCAGAAACCAACAGAGGGAAAGAAATGGTCAGTAAGTATTTCGAGTCCTAAACCGGAAGTCCTTATATATATTAGCTGCAAAGAGGATGATAAAATGAGCATAGATGGGCAATATGCCAAAGAGAAATTCGTCTTAGAAAATGTCGCAACTATGGATAAATCAACTGGTTCTGTTACTTTAATAGAAAATAGTTCTCGAGTAGATAATAAAGAGTGTAGTCCCAATAGATGCAATAATAGAACTAGTGCTAGCAGAGAAATTTTTTCAAGTGATGGCATAAGTGTAAGAAAAGAAATGAAATGGTTTCCGAGTGCATTATTAGACAATGATTTTGAACATGTACCTATAGACTCTGTGCTTTATATTCCAAGACAAGCTTTTGATTTTGGACAGTTTCGGGACATGTATGTTCTCAGTGAACTATATCTTAGAGAAAAGCTAGATACAGCAAGAAAACTAGTAGAAGATAAAGAAACAGGAATTAAATACAGTGCTACTATTCCTCTAAATCAAGAGCATGGATTGAGTGATATGATTCCTATAGGCGGTGATCCCTATCCTCAGGAAATTGTTATTCCTCCATTATCTCAAGAGCAAATAGAAGAAATGATTCAAAAAGAAACTAATTCAAAGGTTGCTGAAGGGTTAAGAAAATATGCTGTTGGTAGAAATACTTATTCATATAACTCATTGGAGGATAAAGACTTTATCAGTGAAGGTATTGCATGGCACCAAAATACTTCTAAATAGCGTGCAATAAAACTAATACTTGAGTCTACTATCACGTAATTTGAAGGACAATCTTCAAAAATATTTGGCAGATAAGTAAGTAAAATTATTATATTTTCAACATATTTGTAAAAAAAATCGTGAAAAATTATCTCACGATTTTTTTATTCTACGAATGATTTCTTCTTCCGTCATTCCTAACTTTTCTAATTCTTGGAATCTTTCGGTTATTTCTTCTAAAAGTGAATTTTTCTTTTCCTCGATTACATTAGATATGACTTCTCGGATAAATGTTCCTTTCGTTGAAATCGTCGTAATGACTTGCTTACTTTCTAATAGATCGTAAGCTTTTTTTACTGTATTAGGGTTGATTCCTAACTGTCCAGCTAGTTCTCGAATCGAAGGAATTTGATCTTTTGGTTTCAATATTCCTAACGCTACATAACGTTCGATTTCGCGAACAATTTGTTCATAGATGGGAACTCTTGTTTGATAATCTAAATTAATCAACAACATTGGTTTCTGCCTCTACTTCGCTTGTGTCTTCTAAAATAATCTGATTTTGTTTTAACCATTCTTCGTAATCCTTGTCTCCTTTTAAAAATTCTCTTTTTTCTTCTAATAGTGCAAGGAACTCTGAAACTCGATTTGTGGTGAAAGCATTCTCTGCTCCTGTATAGTAATCAAACACAATATAGTCTTTCGCAGTATCAAATTTATCATCACTATACTTTCGAATAAATGACTTAATCTCATCTTGCATGGTATTAACTAGGTACTGGCTGTCTTCTGGTAGAAAACTTCCAGAACTGTTCAAATATGGGGTTGTATCTGTGAATTCTTTTTTATCTAGATTTTTTGCTATTTTTTTGTTTTTGGCAGTTATTTCTTCTTCTAAAAGTGCTTCCAATTCAGGGCTTGCATTACTTGGTAGTTGATACATATAAACATTTCCTTGATCATAGTAATAGAAGAAAGTAATGGTACTATATTTACTAGCTTCATTTAATTGATGGTTAATCGCATTGTCGAATGCTTCTTGCATTATTTTCTTTATCTTATCATCTGCTTTACGAGGATGTCTTATATTACCAAAACGATAAGCAAATAAATGTTTTTGTTCTAAATCTTTAAATTGAGCATAATCTTTACTATTTTTAATTTTCTCTACCAAATCATTATATATCGCATCAGGAACCACCATGGTGTATTCAATTTCTTTCCCACTATCCATTTTTACTACAATTCCTATTCTAGAAGAATCACTACCATAATCCGGATAATTTGTTATTGTTTGCTTTACTATCTCATTGATTAATTCTTGATCATTAATTTTAGGGTATTGACTTGCGCTCATCGATAGATCCATATCTTTAAATTCAATATAGTCAATTTTGTCACTTTCTAATAGGAATATTTCTTCATTTTTCACTTCGTCAATTAAGAAAGCAATTACGAATACCACGGCAACGGTACAAACTAAATTTCTAGAAGTACGGAGAAAATTGCCGATGCTTTTTCTTGTCACTAAGTCATACAAATAATAATAGCCAATGAGGATAATGACAAATATAAGAACCGCCAACATATCTACGTGTTCACGAAAAGCACGATAAATTAAGAATAATACTGGGGTGATTAATAAGCCTTTAACTAAAACATGTAATTTTTCACTTTTGAATGAAGTTTCATTGTTCTCCATCTTACGATGAAGAAATAAAATATAGCCAATAATAAAACCAACGATGATTCCGATTGCCATTTTTATCAATGAAATTGGGTTATATAAAACCAACTTATGAGGGTAAGTAATTACATTTTTAATCATATTATAAGGGAGAGGATAATTTGTAGGATGAATAATTTGTGTGTTATAGACATTATAACGATGATTTTGTGCATCTTGTAGGCAAGTAATATCCCCATAACATTCATAATTTTCTGGTAAGCAAGCATCGTCTTTACATTCTATTTGGAGTGTGTTTTCGGTGTAATAATCAACCGGCGATAAAGTATTATTCCCAGTTGTATATTCTACAAGATATGGGGCTACAAAAAATAGAATTAATGAAATGATCAAAGCAGTGATACTATTTCCAGCGAAAGAAATTCCTACATTGAACAGAATAAAGACAAAAATGTAAGTGATGATCCATACTAGTAAATAATCTAATATCATTGTAAATGGAATGATACTAGAAGTCACTAGTCCTACTAATTCGATGAACAAGGCATTAATCAATAGCATTCCTACTAATAAAAGAATACCTGTAACCGTATTCGTAATAAAAATTGTCTTTCTAGATATCGGCATTGAGCAGGTAAAGTCGACACTTTTCTTTTTAAATATATAACCAAATAAACAAAGAGATACTACAAGTGGAATAATATATGCTCCAATAATGGTCGAGAAAGATACTGCAGTTAGATCTAAAGGATCTGTACTACTTGTTAATACACTAAACAAATATAAGGTACTAAATAAGGGAACAATCCCTAAAAAGAAAGCAAGTACTCCTTTGGATTTTTTGATATTTTGAAAGGCATACTTTTTATTAAAGTAACTCTTCAAACGCATAACCTAACGCCTCCATTTCATAGATAAATACTTCCTCTAATGTCAGAGGTAAATAGTCCAAGATAATGGGATTCATCTTTTCTAATATATCCCTACTTTCTTGTTTTTCGTCTTTAATAATTAATGTCGCAATACTACCTACTTTTTTGAAACTTAATACTTCGAGGTCTTTAAAATCTTCTTTGTCAAAATCCTCTTTAAGAGAAATTTGTACTTTAAACATATTAGTTTTAATCGAATCAATATCACTTTCAAAGAGAATTCCTCCATCATAGAGAAGGCCTAAGTTATCACAGATATCTTCTAACTCTCGTAAGTTATGACTGGTCATGATAATTGTTGTTTTATCCTCTTCCATTTGTTTCGCAATTGCCTTTTTAAAGAAATTTCTGATTACTGGGTCAATTCCGTCAAAAGTTTCATCAAAAAACATATATTTACTTCTAGTTGATAGTGCTAAAATCAATGCACATTGTCTTTTCATTCCTTTTGAGAAACTACTTAATTTTTGATTCGTCGCTAGATGAAGATGATTGGCTAATTTTTTTAAGTATTCCATATCGAACTTTTTATACATCGCTTGGTAGAACTTTGCCATATCTAGTAATGTATAAGAGGGATAAAAGTATAAGTCATCAGGAATAAACACCATATTCTGTTTAATTTTCTCGTTGTCGAATGTTTTTTCTTTTCCGATTTTGATACTTCCTTTATCCGGGATTAAAATACCGTTGATTAGCCGTAGTAATGTACTCTTTCCACTTCCGTTAGCTCCGACCAAACCGTAGATACAGTTTTCCTTGATCGTACAATTTAAGTTTTGAAGTACATCTTCTTTGTCGTATCTTTTCGATACTCCTTTTATTTCGATCATATGTCATCAAATGATCTATATCGCTAGTTACAAGAGAGCATTGTATTTTTTTCTAGCGATGATAAATCAATACCTCCTTATATTTCTCTCTATTCCATTTAATGATTGTACTACTTGTAATAGTACAATTACATTTTCAGAATAACACACTCTAAAAGAAATAGCAATACTTTTTACTTCTTTTCCAATGAAAAGTTACATAAACTGTATTGGTGAGGTTTATGTTTGTCAAAAAAATAGATTCTAGAATCAAAGTTACTTTTTTAATTATTATTTTATTATTTATTTTTATTGTGTTACGTGTCTTTTATATTCAGGTGTTTGATTATCAAAAACTATCTAGTTTAGCGAGCGATTTATGGAGTAGAGATTTACCAATTGAAGCAAACCGTGGCTTAATTCTTGATCGAAATGGCGTAGTATTAGCCGATAATTTAACGACAACATCGCTTGTATTAATTCCTAATCAAATCAAAGATAAGGATGATACTAGTCAAAAATTAGCGGATATTTTAGGTGTCACTAAAGAAGAAATGGATAAACATGTCAAAAAAGAAACCTCAATTGAACGAGTACATCCAGAAGGAAGAAGACTATCTTATGAGATTGCGGATCAGATTAATGAATTAGAACTACCTGGGGTTTATTTGGTCAAGGAATCGAAACGGTATTACCCATATGGAACTACCCTCTCCCATGTTCTCGGTTATGTTGGGATTGATAATCAGGGGTTATCCGGACTAGAATTAGAATATGATGAATACTTAACAGGCGAAGCTGGTGCGATTAAGTATTTTTCTGATGCGAAAGGAAATAAGTTAAATTTATCTGATGTTTATTTAGAGCCAACGGATGGAATGAATATTCAATTAACTATTGACTATAATATTCAAATGTCTCTAGAACGAGAGTTAGATAATGCTGTAAAGGCGTTTAACCCAGATATGGCTCTAGCGATTGTCATGGATCCAAATACTGGAGAAATACTAGGGATGAGTTCTAGGCCGAACTATGATCCGAATAGTTATTTAGATTACGATATGGAAACGCTTAGTCGAAATTTACCAATCTGGGCATCCTACGAACCTGGTTCTACGTTTAAAATTTCAACTTTTGCGGCAGCATTAGAAGAAAATTTAATCGATATGGAAAACGATCACTTTTATGATTCAGGAAGTGTTATTGTGAGTGGAGCTAGAATTGGTTGTTGGAAAGCAGGTGGTCATGGCGATCAAACTTACTTACAGGTACTTCAAAATTCTTGTAACCCCGGTTTTGTTAAATTAGGACAGATGTTGGGGAAAGAAAGATTATTCTCTTACCTCGACTTGTTTGGATTTGGCGAAAAGACCGGAATTGATTTGAATGGTGAGGGTGAAGGAATTATCTTTCCTCTCGATCAAGTGGGAGATTTGGAACTTTCAACCACTGCCTTTGGTCAAGGCGTATCTGTTACCCCTATTCAACAAGTGACTGCGGTGTCTTCGATTGTGAATGGTGGTAATTTGTATCAACCATATATTGTAAAGAGTTTTATGGAGCCGGAAACGAATTCGGTCATTCAGACTAATGAACCTAAGTTAGTACGAAAAACGATCAGTGAAGAAACTTCTAGTAAAATGCGTTACGCTCTTGAAACCGTAGTTGCTTTAGGTGGTGGAAAAGCTGCTTATATTGATGGCTACCGAGTTGGGGGAAAAACAGGAACTGCGCAAAAAGTAGAAAATGGTAGATACCTAGTCAACAATTATATTATGAGTTTCATGGCAGTCGTTCCTTCCAATGATCCACAGGCAGTTTTATATATCGCAATCGATAACCCTAAAAATACAGCTTTACTTTCTAGTTATACGACAACTCCAATCGCTAGACGGATTTTACTAGATATTATTGAAGCGTTGGATATTCCTAAGCAAGAAGGTCAATTAATTAAGGACTATACTTGGGAAGATAAAGTATACTATGAAGTACCTAACGTTGTAGGTAAAACGGTAAAAGACGCAAAAAAAGAACTCACCAATTTCCAAATAGAATATGTTGGTACTGGTGAGTATGTTGTTCATCAATCTCCTGAAGCTGGAGAACGAGCTCCACAAGATTCTACTATAGTATTACTGTTAGGAGACGGATAATAAAATTAATATTTTAAATAAACTCTAACTGTAGCAGTAGCTGTGATAATGGTTCCTGTATTTCCCCACGTTTTATAAGACCTTCTTCTGCTTAGATTGCCTAAAGTTAAAATACCTGTAGAAGAATTATAAGAAATTGTTGGCGTAACACTAAAAGAGCCGCTATAAGATGAATTGTCATTATCATTATTTGTTGTTGAACCACTAACTGAAATATTTTCTACTTTTACGATAAAGTTATCATTAGTTAAACTAGAATAATTGGCATATACACTTTTTACATCAAATGATGATCCGATTCCTAAATCAATTAATGTGTACTTTCCAGTATTGGCATTAATGCCTTCTGTATAACCCGCATTATATCCATTGTTATAAGCATCTCGACTATCTAAGGTTCCTCCACTATAATAACCAGCTGGAACAGTGTAAGTTGTTCCATTACTTGGCTTCCAATTTAAATTACCTCGATTAGCCATCGTTCCCGTTATCTTTTTTCCATTTACCCATGCAGTCTTACCTGATAAGATTTGGGCGGCAGTTGCCGTACCTGAAGTTTGGCTAGAAAGTGAAGCTGCGGTAATCTTTCCACTTCCATTATGATATCCGGCTGGAATCGTATAACTTCCTCCGGCATTTAAGGTCTGCGTTACTGCTCCTCGATTAGGCATCGTTCCTGTTACTTTCTGACCCTTTACCCAAGCTGTTCTCCCGCTTAGTATTTGATTTGCAGTCGCATCTCCATCTCCACTACTACAAGCATATATGGTTTCTATTGGATTAGCGGTGATATTTCCCAGTTTATCTTTTACTTGAATTTCTGCATTCGTACTTATCGCATAGATTTTGCTTGTATCTCTTACCCAGGTTACTCCTCCATCAAAGGAATAAATTGCATCTGATTTATCTACACCAATTCCACTATCTACTACATCGCTTATTCCTACTTCTATTTGATTACCATTAATAAGGGAATGTTCATCACTCGTTAAACTGTAACTAGGTCCCTTAGAGTCTGCTCTTACAATATGATTATTCATATTACTCACATTATTCGCTTGATCAATCGCTCTAACATAGATATTTCCATTATAGTTTTCATATTCTTGATTATTCGGATTTAACTCTACCCAGTTTAAAAGATCTTTCGTATACTCATACCTATCAATATCGATATTATAAGGATTACTACTACTATAGGTTCCATAAACATATCTTGTCCAATCCCCTTCATTATAATTCTTGGTATGTGTAGTATCTTCATATAATTCATAGTTCACTACAAAGTTTCCACTAAAGCCCTTACAATATAGAGGAAGCCCTCCTTCTGCTTCATGAACAACTTTTCCCTTCTTATCTTTACAAGTTAAGTAAGCTTGGTATTCATTTCCTTTACCACTTGTATTATCAATAATAATATTTCCTGTACAGTTAATATCTTCTTCTTCAATTAACCCTTCATTTAATAAAGTATCATAAGGCACATTGAAACAATCACTACTCGCATTGGTCATTTCTCCTCGGTAGTTCTTTACATATAACTTACTTGCTTCATAAGCTAACTTTTCTAATGTCTGATATTTCTTTTCACTATTTCCATAGGTTAAATTTCTAACTGCAGGTAAGGCAATTGCCATTAATACTCCGATTAAGATAATAACCACTAATAATTCGATTAATGTAAATCCTCTTTTTCTTAAACTTTTTCTCATACTACGGCTCCTTGTATTCTTTTATATACTAAGTATACCCCCCCCCCAAGTCATTTTGGCAAGAGGGAAAAATTTGTATACCCTATTTTAGGTTATTATAACCCATTTTATCTTAACTATGTACATTTTTTTGGAAAATTTCTTTTAAAATTCATTGAACTTTTCTTTAATCTATATTATAGTAGTAGTATGTTCATATAGCTCAGTAGGATAGAGTGTTTCCCTCCGAAGGAAAAGGTCGTGGGTTCGATTCCCGCTATGAACACCAGATTGATAATAACCTCGAGTTACTGCTCTAGTTTTAACAAAAACTATCTCTTGTGGATAGTTTTTTCTAATACCATGTTTTCCTTTTCTCCGACGGAAGAAATGGGTTCCCATATTAATCTTTCCTTTGGTTGTTGGTACAATTCTTCTAAAGGAAAAGGGTTTCCGTATTGATCTAGGCGTTTTAAAATTTTGATTTTCTCTGGAGAAATGGGATCCTTTGTATACCAACCACCAAATAAATCCCAAGAATCTTTATCAGTGATTGTGATATCCACATTATCTAAATTGAAACGTAAAAGAGCTAAATTGGCAGAATTAATATCTTTATAAAGAACTTTTCGCCAATTGTCCACTAGTATCAGTGCCGGAAAAAAGTATATTATTTTTCGATAGTCTCCAATTTCTCTACTTCGTTTACCACATTTAGGTACAAGTCCTTCCTTTTTTATTAATTTTAGATTATTGACTTCGGTTATATGGTAACCATATAGTTGAAAATTACTTATTTTTTCTGGTGATAAAATCATCCTTTTCTCCTCCTTTAATTTTTTCTATTTAAACTTTCCTTGGATATTTCAATCGTCTCTACTAAATAGCCATTTCCCCCTACTCTAACTCCAGTAATTTCTGTTTCATCATTTTCTATATTGACAATAATTCTAGAAGGATTATTTAGTTCGTAACCTTGTTCAAAGATATATTGTTGTTGCTTTATGCCATAGTGAAAAAGATAACAAGCTAAGGCACAATTAGAAGTTCCGGTTGCCGATTCTTCATTTATTCCATAAAGAGGAGCGAAATTACGACAAACTGCGGTTACTTCTTCGCTTGGTGTTAAGGTAAATGCATGCATACCAATTACTTGATGTTTTTTACTGATTTCTTTCATCACCCCAAAGTTTGGTTTTAATGACTTAAGATTTTCTAAATGATTAATTGGTACTAAGATATCTTTTAAGCCGGTTGATACGATTTGAATAGGATAATTCTTATCTAGTGCTTTTCTATCGATACAGCGACCAATTTCTTTAGAGGAAAGAATATCTAAATATAAGGGAAGATTCTGTTCCATAAATACTGTATCTTGATTAATTGTAATCGTTAATATTCCTGCTTTAGTTTTGATTTTATATTGATTTTTTGTTATCTTTCCGAGATTCATTAGTACAATAAAACTCGCAATTGTTGCATGACCACAAATAGGAACTTCCTCTACTGGAGTAAAATATTCTAAACAATAATCAAAGTCGCTAGCTTGATCATTTGTCGTAATAAACGCCGTTTCAGAATAGCCTAATTTTTCAGCAATCTTCATCTTCTGTTGATTGGTTAATTCTTCTTGGATTACGTCACCTGCTAAATTACCTCATGATTGTCTTTACTAAAAGCACTAGCCACATATATCTTCATTCTTCTCACCTAATTCCTATCTATATTATACAACTTCTCTTGCCAATTTACCAATTATCATTTTTCAATTTATTTTTTAAGACTAACTTCCTGTATACGATTTTACGGGAACTTACTTTTTAAATTAAGGAAAACAAATTGTTTATTGACAATACTAACTTTTTATATTATAGTTAGCACGTAACATAGATAATAATCGAGGTGCGAATATGATTAAAATATTAAAAAATACAGTTTCTGATGAACAGATGAAACTTTGTTCTTGTGAACAATTAGAAAAAGATACTTGGATTAACTTGATTCGACCTACTAATGAAGAAATAAAAAAAGTAGCTAGTGAGGTAGGTATCGACTCTCATATGATTTCTCAAGTATTAGTAGAAAAAGAATTACCTAGAATTAAAAAAAGCGATAACGCAGTACTAGTAGTTATCGATATTCCTTACACTAAAGATAAGAGTGTAAAAAATAAATATGTGACTTATCCTTTAGGAATTATTCTATCTGATAATTCTTATATCGTTACGGTTTCTCTAGTAGAACATGAATTTTTAAAGAAAATTGAAGCGGAAGATAATACCGAATTTTTTACTGATCGGAAAGTCAGGTTTTTAATCCAGATGTTATTAAAGTCTGCTGAGGTGTATCTATCGACATTAAATCTTATTGACGAAGATATTCAAAAGGTAGAAAAAAGTACTTATTATTCAACCAATAATAAACAACTACTTAATTTTTTAAACATTCAAAAAACACTTGTATATTTTATAACTTCTCTACAAGCGAATAGTAGTGTATTAGAAAAATTGCATAAAGAGGATATTTTACCGATTAGTAAAGAAAATAAATCATTATTGGAAGATGCCATCATTGAAAATAAACAATGTATAGAAACAAGTACGGTTTACCGAGAAATTTTATCTTCGACAATCGATACTTATGGAACAATTATTTCTAATAATCTAAACGTAATTATGAAATTTCTAGCTGGTATCACGATCGTTTTTTCTATTCCTACCATGATTGCTTCTTTCTTAGGTATGAATGTACCATTAGGGTTTATTGGTAAGAGTGAATTATCTTTCTTCTTAATCTGTATTGTCTCTTTAATTATTTCTATTTTACTTGCTAGGTGGTTAAAGAAGAAAAATATGTTATAGAAAAAAATATGTATATATAAGAAGGTTTACTTTTCTAAATCTTCTTTTTTGATGATGAAAATATTCTTTTCTTGATAAAAGGCATAGAAGATATCTTCGATATTTACTTTTTCTTCGGTTAAAGTTCTCTGTAACCATTTTTCGGTTTTTTGAATTTGTTTAAGTGTGTCCTCTTGAATTTTGCCATCTAAAATAAGGGGTAAAGGATAATCACCGAAGCGATTATCTTTTTTCTTAAATACACTTAGTTTACCACTTGTTTCTAAAATGGCATAATCGACTTCTTCAATACTTTTGATATGTTGTTCTCTAAGCTGAGTTAATAAGTCATCTATATTGTAACGTTGTCTTACCATTTCTTTAAAATTAATTTTTCCCCGATTAATCATCACCGAGGGGGTTCCATCAAAAGCATCTCTCACTTTTTGATTTTTTAATGAGTAGTAAGCCATTCCCATTTGAATTAGGACTAAAACAACGATAGGAATAATCGATAAAAAAATACTCTCAGTTCGATTATCAATTGAAATAGCCGCTAGTTCTGCTATTAGGATAGAGACAATTAAATCAACAATGCCTAGCTGCCCTACTTCTCTTTTTCCCATAAAGCGATACAAGACTGTGATAATGATATAAAAGAGAATTGTTCTTTCTAAAACGATGAGATAATCCATATTAATCACCTATTTTTATTATGATGATTGTCATATTTTTTTATACAGTGTCATAGTTTTTACTAGGTGAAAAGTATGGCGTTTATCAAATATCTTAAAGTACTTCTTTTTATATTGATTCCTCTATTGTTCCTTAATGTTATTCTTTCCTTATTATACTATTTCAATGTAATCCCTACTAATGTAGTCAATTATTTAAAACTAGTTATTGTTTGTTTGTCGATGTTGATTGGAGGAATATATATTGGAACTAAGGCAACAAAGAAAGGATGGCTAGAAGGAATAAAGGTAGGTTTGGAAATTATTGTTCTTTTCTTTCTACTTAGTTATTTAGGGTTTGATTGTGGAATTTCCTTTAAGACTGTTGTCTATTATTTAATTCTATTAGCTTCTGCTACTCTAGGCAGTATGATTGGAATCAGTAGAACAAGCCAAAATTAAAATGTGAGCTAGTCACATTTTTTATTTTTCTTCTTTTTGAATTATTTTTGATGAAAAGTAGTCTTGATAGAACTCATCTCGAAAGGCAAGTAATCTATCTTCTTTAATCGCTTGGCGTAAATTTTCGGTTAACCGAATTAAAAAACGAATATTATGAATAGAAAGAAGTCTTCCTCCTAATGTTTCGTTTGCTTTGATTAAATGTCGAATGTAAGCCTTAGTATAATTTTGACAAGCATAACAATCGCATCCTTCTTCTATAGGAGTAAAGTCTTCGGTATACTTAGCATTCTTTAAATTAATCCGTCCATATTTCGTAAATGCATGTCCATGACGAGCGATTCTAGTTGGAAGTACACAATCAAACATATCAATTCCACGAATAACTCCTTCAATAATATCGACTGGTTCTCCTACCCCCATTAAATAACGCGGCTTGTCTTTTGGTAAGTGTGGGATTGAATAATCGATAGCAGCATACATATCTTCTTTAGATTCACCATCATTCGCTACTCCGCCGATACTGTAGCCATCAAAACCAATCTTTACGGTTTCTTTTGCGGAATATTCTCGTAAATCTTGGTAAGCTCCTCCTTGTACAATTCCGAATAATGATTGACGTGGGTTATTATGAACGTTCTTTCCTCGTACAGCCCAACGCAAAGTACGTTCGATACTATTTTTCATGTAGTCATAACTTGCGCTAGCTGGAGGGCATTCGTCGAAGCTCATGGCGATATCGCTATCTAATTTATTTTGAATCTCAATACTTTTTTCTGGTGTTAGAAATAGACTACTTCCATCCAAATGACTTTTAAATTTTACTCCTTCTTCACTAATATTTTTAGGACTAGCTAAAGAGAAAACTTGAAAGCCACCACTATCGGTCAAAATAGGGCCATCATAGTTCATAAAACGATGAAGTCCCCCTGCTTTTTCTACCAAGTCAGCTCCAGGTCTTAACCATAGATGATAGGTATTCGCTAAAATTACCCCTGTATGCATAGCGTATAACTCTTCTGGCGTTAAGGTCTTCACTGTCGCTTGAGTTCCAACTGGCATAAACATTGGTGTTTCTACAGTACCATAATTTGTCTCTATGGTTCCAAGTCTTGCTTTAGTATCTTTTTCTTCGTGTAATAAGTTATACTTTATTTTCATTTAAGTCACCTGTTTCTATTTTTGGTTATTCAAAAGTCTTTCTTTTTGACTAGCTACTTCTTGATAGAGAAGATCAACTCCATTATCAGAAGGCTTATTGTTGATCATTGCTTCAATTGTTAAGTTTCTTAGATTGTTATTGCTTCTATACGATAAGGGTTCACTTGCTTGGATTGAAGCACTGAAAAAGGAAGGATGCGTATGATACTTTTCTCTAAATAACGGTTCCTGACTCTCTAAAAATTCAATTTGTTTCATAGAAAGTTGTTCAGGTAAATACCAAACGCCAAAATATTTTCCATCTACAGGAACTCCAGAATCAAAGAAAGCTGCGAAGCCTTTTTTACTTAAGTAATTTCCTAAATCATCGTGTGATCCACCTTTTGGACAATCCGTTAGGCCAATATTTTCACAGAATTCTCGGCATTCTTCTCGGTGGTCACCATTCATGGCTAACTTTGGGAAAAATTGAGCTTTACCGTCTGGGAGCTCTTTATCCATATATTGATCATTGGGGATGATCCAAAGTAGTTTTTGTTCGTAATTCATATTTATTCCATCCTTTCTTCGGATAATTGTTGGTGATTATTTTATACTAATGACTATTATTTAGATTTGGGAAATGAATTTGTTTGATTGTACAAATCTGTTAAAATATGTGTTTCCCTGTTTGGATGAGCTTGAGATATTTTTATGTGAAGATTACTATCTAAGTCAAAGGGATAACTCGTGATTTCTAAATTAGGGAAGTGATAACTTAGTCTTCGTAATGTCCTAATTAATTTTTCGGTTTGATTACAATTATCTCTACTTAATTGAGTTAGTTCTTCTTCTTTAATTTGTTCTAAACGCTCTTCTTTATAAAGAAAGCGAAATAAAGAAATTGACTCATTTATCGCTTGTTCTTTAGCTAAATAACGAAGAGGTAAAAAACTAGTCGTTACTAGTTTGGTGATCCCATTTCGTTCTAGATGTTTGAGAAACATAGTCAAACTATATAAAGCACTAACTGAGATATCTGAAATATTTTCCGGATAATAATCTGTCTTTTTTTCTTTGTAAGCCTGATACTCCTCAGAGTCTTGGACATGATCGTTTGCTTTATATAGATAGCGATCGATTTTTTTAAAGAAAGAAGTTTTGTTTTCGTTACGAGGGCGCTTTTTTCCTTTAATACTATATAGATAAGCTACACCATCAGATATACCATAACTAATCTGCGGTAAGGGGTAACTTTCTTGATCACCATTTTGATTATATCCAATTATTTTACTATCTAAGCAGTACGGAGTTTCTAAAGAGGCAAATTGTCTTTTGATTTCCGATACGATACCTAGTCCCTGATTGATATCTAATTGAGCTTGTAATGGGGTACGCTTCTCTTCTGGGGTAAAAAACTGAATTCTTCTATTTAGAAGGAGTTGAGGATTGATGAAATCTTCACTAGTGGCATTTTTCCAAACTAACAAAAGTAAATATTTGATTTGATTATGAATACTTTCCCCGCAACATAAAACCAAATATCTTCGTAGATTTTCTTCTTCATTTAAAAATTGAATCTGTTGTTTAATATATTCTACTAACAAGGGATCGAAGTTCTCTTTATCTCTAATGATTAAAACTGGTGGGTCAAAGGATAGGTTATCATTTCTTGGAGCATTGAATAATAGACTAGATTCTTTCTTCTCGTCAGTAACGATAGAAAAAGGAAAATAATAAGGATTATCGTGTATTTTTATTTTTCCCTTTTCTTGTTTTAACTCGGGTACAATTTCTTTATAAAATATATCTAAAATTAAATCATCCATATTATCTTCTCCTTTCTTATCGTGTGATAAAAATTTTCTACTTGATTAACATACTGTCTCCAAAAGAGAAGAAACGATATTTTTCTTTAATGGCTTCTTGATAAGCGTTTAATACATTTTCTCTTCCTGCCAAAGCGCTCACTAACATAATTAGGGTTGACTTAGGCAAATGAAAATTGGTAATTAATCGGTCAATTGCTTGGAATTTATATCCTGGATAAATGAAGATATCTGTAGTTCCGTAACATTCTTGGAATTGATGGTATTTGTTCATAATCGTTTCTAAAGTCCTAACACTAGTTGTTCCTACAGCGATAATCTTTTTTCCTTCTTTTTTGGTCTTGTTTAAAATATCCGCTGTTTCTTTGCTCATTTCATAGTATTCAGTGTGCATTTTGTGTTCTTCGATATTTTCTACTTGAACCGGTCTAAAGGTGCCTAATCCAACGTGAAGGGTTACATAGGCGATATTAACCTTTTTCTCTTTGATTTTCTTTAATAATTCTTCTGTAAAATGTAGTCCTGCGGTTGGAGCAGCTGCACTTCCTAAGTTTTTAGCATATACGGTATTGTAACGAGATTGATCGGCAAGTTGTTCATGAATATAAGGAGGTAATGGCATCGTACCTAATTCGTCTAAAATCTCTAGTAAAATCCCGTTATAGATTAATCGATAGCAACGAATCCCCTCTTCTTTTTCTTCGATACATTCTGCTTTTAGTTTTCCTTCTCCAAAGGAGATTATCGTTCCTTTATGTACTCGCTTAGCTGGCTTAGTCAAACACTCCCATGTATCATTTTGCATATCTTTTAATAGCAATACTTCAATTACCGCATTAGTTTCTTCTTTGATCCCGATCAATCTAGCGGGTAACACTTTCGTATCATTTAGTACTAATGTATCCCCTTCTTCCATGTAGGAGATAATCTCTGGAAACTGATGATGCTCTACTTCACCAGTCTTTTTATCTAATACTAATAGTCTCGAACTGTCTCTTTTTTCAAGTGGGGTTTGAGCAATCAATTCACTTGGTAAATTATAGTCAAAATCTTCTAGTTGCATAACTATCCTCTTTTCTATTTTCTCATTATATCTAGTAGTTCATAATAATCTTTTTGATAGATCTCATTAGCTAGTTTGTCAAGAAATTCTTCTTTACGAGCCTTGGTTATTCTCTTTGCCTTATACATACGATAAATATACTCTAAAATCTCTGTTCTTACATCGACTTCTAGTGTCTTAAATCTAGCTGTATGTATTGCTTTGGGATGTCCAACAACTGGTAACATTTTACTCATTTCTTTGATTGTTTTATCTTTAAAATAATCGGCTAACATAAATATTGGTCCATCTTCTAGTAATTTTATGTTCACCTTACCATGTTCTATTAAACTAGCTAGGGTAATGATATAAATATATTTTTCACTTGGCATGATCATTAATTCGTCAACATAATCAATAAAGGTTAAAATCTTTTGTTGTTCATCTTCTTCTTCAATTAATAAGACTGGTAAGCAATTCCATTTTTTTATGTTATCGTGTTCTTTCAAAATCGTAAAATCACTACTTACTGCCTCATTAATATGATCAACAATTTTTCCTAGTGGCATTCCACTAAATATTTTTTCAATTTTAACATTTTTCATCCTTTTTATTCTCCTTTTATTAATTAAATATTGTATTTTGATACTCTATTTTCAAATGTTCATAAGCTAAATGGGTAGCTACTCTTCCACGAGGGGTTCGTTTTAGAAAGCCTTGTTGTAATAAATAAGGTTCGCACACGTCTTCTAAAGTGGCTACTTCTTCTCCAATCGCGCTCGCTACGGATTCAATTCCTACTGGACCTCCACGGAATTTCTGAATGATGGCTAACAAGAATTGGTGATCAGTTTCGTCTAGTCCTTTATCATCGATTTTTAAACGTTCAAGTGCTTTTTTGGTAATCGCAAGATCAATAACTCCATTTCCTTCTACTAAGGCAAAGTCACGCACACGTTTGAACAGACGATTGGCGATTCGTGGTGTACCGCGGCTTCTGCTAGCCAGTTCTAAAGCAGCTTGCTCTTCTATTGGAACTCCCAAAACACGGGAAGTTCTTTTTACAATGGCCATTAATTCTTCAGTGGTATAATATTGTAGCTTTTCAATGATTCCAAAGCGATCTCGTAGAGGAGAGGTTAAATCTCCTGCTCTAGTTGTAGCCCCAACCAAGGTAAATGGCGGTAAATTAATACGAATACTTCTAGTATTCCCTTCGCCACCAATCATGATCTCTAACATAAAATCTTCCATAGCTGGATAGAGAATTTCTTCGATAAATGAAGGCATGCGATGAATTTCATCAATAAATAATACATCATTTGGCTCTAAGGTAGATAAAATCGCAGCTAAATCTCCTGATTTTTCAATACTTGGTCCACTCGCTGTTTTGATATTTACTCCAAGTTCATTAGCAATGATGTTAGCGAGGGTTGTTTTTCCTAGACCTGGGGGTCCATATAACAGTACATGATCAAGCGGTTCTTCTCTCATTTTAGCCGCTTCGATATATACTTTAATATTTTGTTTAACGTCTTCTTGACCGATATATTCGGTTAAATGATCGGGACGAATATTTGTATCGGCATCTTCTTCGTCTAATACTTCTCCTGAGAGAATTTTATCTTCCATAACAGCACTCCTTTCTTGATTATTTCAATAATAGTTTCAATGCTTCTTTTACTTGATCTTCTAAAGATAATTCTCCATCTATTTTTACTACGACACTTTTGACTTCTTTTTCTTTGTATCCTAATCCTTTTAATACTTCAATTAATTCTTCATAGCTGTTAGAGATATTGGCCATATCACCAGTTAATTGAATCTTTCCTTTTAAATCTAGAATAATTTGTTTGGCTAACTTTTCTCCAATTTTAGGGAATTTCTTTAAATATAAGATATTTTCTCGTTCTATTGCGTCAACAATTCCTCCTATAGAACCAGTAGCTAAAATAGGAAGAGCCATTCGTGGCCCTAATCCTTTTACCGCAATCAATTTTAAAAACAAATCTTTTTCTTCTTTGGTTTTAAATCCATATAAGCTGTTTTCGTCTTCACGAATATATTGATAAAGATAAATTTTATATTCTTCGTTCAAGTTAAATGCATAAGGATTTGGTGTATTGATCTGATAGCCGATGCCAGATACTTCAACGATGATAGAACTAGCTTCTACATCGGTTACCTTTCCTATCATATAATTATACATAATATCTCTCCTTTTCACTATTTTTATTATATAATAAATTCACATTTTTTGAAATAGGACGTAGTTAAATTACGTGATAAATTATTCTAAATAAACAAACTATAAATTTCATTAGACAATAAAGAAAGTACTATACTGGACTAGCATAGTACTTTCTTTTGCATTAATCTTTATTTGAACGATTTCTCTTACGAGCATTTTTAATGCCTTCTTTTTTGGCATTTCGTCTTCTTACTCCAGGTTTATCATAACCTTCTCTTTTTTTGCATTCAGAAGGGACTCCATCTCTAGCTACTTTTTGCTTGAACTTTTTTAGTGCGAATTCTAGATTCCCGTTTTTTACTGGCACTTGTGTCATTGTTTTCCCCTCCTTCCGCGTTTACTACAATAGATTATAGCGCAATTTTCTACATATTTCAACATATTTTTATATTCATTTCACAAAAATTTGCGAGTTGTGAAACAAATTTTTTGATCTTTGGTTAGATGAATTTAAATTTTCACGTAAAAATGAAAATGCATTCATGATCGTTTGTTCTAATTCGCTATCGGAAGAAGTATGACAAGCAAGTTCATTTTTTGATTTTTCAATCAATTCGTCTAATTCCTTCTCGTCGTCTACATTTATCACAGCTTCGCGGATTAATTCTAGAGATTCTTCATCATCTAAGTATTTATTTAAGATATTATGTTCTTTTTCATCTAGAAAAGAAACTTCAAAAGAAGTTGAATTGTTGATATAATTTTCAAGATCGTATTTTAAAATTAATACTCTAAGATCGTAAAAATTGTTTTTGTTCATTCTATTCCTACTTTCTAATCCAATTATATAAAATGTATACATAATTGTAAAGTATGAGCCCATTAGGTTATTGCCTAGCTATTAGGAATTGAATAAATTGGATAATGAATTTTTTTAGAGGGAACACATTTTGTTACTGAACATTCTTCTAATCGATGAGCCAAAACTTCGTCCTAAAGATGCAATGGTGTCAATCAAAGTAGATACCGCATTCACTAATGTTCCCGTTATACTTGTTCCTCCCTCTATGGAGAGTAATTCTGTTTCACTGATGATTTGCATTTTTCCTCCTTATTTATCACATTTTAATGGCCGTGCTAAGCCGTCAAAAAAGCCTACAATGAAGATGGCGGCTGCAATAATTCCCCCTACTCCCCATAGAGTAAGGCCACCTCCTTGGACTGCTTCTAATTCTTGTTCTTTTAATCTTTCCATATTACTCCTTTCTTATTACTTGATAGATGCTTTCTAGAATTGTCGAAGAAGATATGATGATTTTTCCTTCAAATATATCTATACTACTAGAAAAATTATCTAGTTTTAGATATACATCGACTCCATTTAAATTTTCCTTTTCTTTAACAGAAATTACTTGATAACGATATTTTTCTTGATTAATCAATATATTTCCTATTTCTTTTATCGCACTAAATTCTGTTATTGATAATGAAATCATATAATCTGTTTCCGTTTTTATTAACTCTACTTTGTAGCTTTTTTCTAGTTTTATACTTGTTGCTACATATAAAATCCCTATTATTAAAATAACTATTGTCCATTTTTCTCTTTTCAAATTAGGAGACGGCAATTCATCTTGATGTATCATACTGAGCTCTTTTAACATAAAATTCTCCGTTTATCAGTTGATATTTTTGATAAAAAAGATCACTATTATGATATCTATGAGAAATCATTATAAAGATTTTATTTGGGTATTCTTGAAATAACGCCTTTAGAATTTCTCTTTCCCTGTGAATATCTATTTCATTCATACTTTCATCAAAAATATAACACTTGGCATTTTTTAATAACGCTCTAGCTAATATTATTCTTTGGCGTTCACCACCACTTATATTAAATCCATTTTCTTCTAATGGTAATTGATAAGCTAAAGGACTTTTAGCAGCAATCTCGTCAACCTTACATAGTTGGCAAACTTTTAAAAATTGATTAGAACTTGTTTCTGTATCGCCATTATCTGTCAGACAGACATTCTCATATATCGAAGCGGTAAATAGTTGTTCATTTTGTGACACATAGCAAATATTATTTCGTAAGCAATCTAAAGAATAGTTTATTAACTCGATATCATTTATTTTAATTTTACCTTGGTCAGCGTTTAAAACTCCAGTTAATAAACGTGCTAAAGTGCTTTTACCACTTCCACTTAAGCCGTAGATTAAAATCCGTTCTCCTTTCATCAACGTTAGATTTACATTTTTTAAGACTTCATCCTTTCCGTTATAAGTGTAGTGAATATTTTCTAAGTCTATCCGATTAATATCGTTGATTTCTTTTATCAATCCTTTTTCTAAATCTTCTGGTATAACGTCATAAAGCTCATCCAATCGTTCAAGAGCTACTTTCATTTGTCTATATTCAATTGCTAAGTCACTCATATTTTGAATTGGTGATAAAAAATACCCCATAATCGATTGATAGGTCAATAACGTTCCCAAAGATATAATTTCTTGCTGAACAAATACACTTCCTACTATCAATACTAAAAATGTCCCGTATTCTTCTATTATATTTTTTAATAATAATTGATAATTGTAAAATGTATTGTACCTATAGCTCACTTTATTATAGTGATTATAGCGTTGATTGAATATATTAATTATTTTTTCTTCAATATGTAACTCTTTAGCTGTTTCTATTCCCAATATTGTTTCTGTCAAATAAGAATTGGCTTCACTTGCGTATTCTTTTCCTTTTTTTATGTATTCTGCTAGTATTTTTTTAAAGAGTTGAATACAAGAGAATGATAATATAAATATAATTAAAACGATCATCGTTAGTCTTAGATTTAAAATCAAAAGCACGGATAAAGATAATAGGATAAGTAACATGTCGATTAGGAAATAGATAAATATTTTTGAAAAAGTTGCTTTTACCGTTTCAATATCCTGTATTCTAGAAATAATCTCTCCTGTAGTTCTATTTTTATAATAGAGATGAGGAAGTGATAAAATATGATGATAAATATCCGTAATCATTTCTCTACTTAGAGAGTGATCTAAATAATTAAATAAGAAATTGCGATAGTATTCTAAAGCTATTTTACTCACAATTACAAGGGCGAAAAAAATGATCAAGTATTGAAGATTTAAACGAGTTGAGTACGGAATGAAGTATTCTAACAGGAGTTCAAATTGGAAAGATGTCAAAATATTTAAACTAGTGAATAGTATAGAAAATAAACCAACCATAATGATTACTTTTTTATTTTTTAATACAAATTCTAGTATTTTCTTTTTGAGCATTTTCTCATTTTCGATAATGTCTAATTTTCTTTTTGGCGTGCAGAGTAAAAATACTTTAGAAGAAATTTTTTCAAACTCAGAGTATTTCATTCTTTTTATTCCTGTTGCGGGATCAGCAATTAATAATTGTTGATTTCTATCATTTTTTTGATAGATAACTAGAAAATGAGAATAACTAGAGTCTATTACCACATGGGCGATACAAGGTAAATCTGATGTTGTTAAATCCGTTATTTGCCCTCTTACTCCTATCATTTCTAGTCCACATTGTTCAGCTGCTCTTTTTAAATTGCTGGCATTCACTCCTTTCTTGGTTGTTTTCGAAAGTTCTCTTAAATATTCTTTTGAGACACTACCACCATAGAATTTTAAAATCATCAACAAAGAACATACTCCGCAGTCTTTAGCACCTTCTTGTTGTACAAACGGATATTTCATCATGATCACTTCCTACTATAATTATGTAAGAATCTTAGCGGATGACTTGTAAAAATTTAAAAAAATATTACTTTATTTACTATAGTTTATTTTAGTTCCTATATCTTTACTCATTGATAGAGGATTTACTATTAAAATTAAAAAACATCTCTAAAAATAGGATGTTCTTTATATTGTTTTATTTATTTTTACTCATTATAAATTCTAATGTTATTAAAGGTTGCCTTTGCATAAACATTGGCATTAAAAATGCCAATACGGATAGTGTCTACTCCTTCTAATTGATAAACATTATTTACTGCAGTTGCACCACTTACTCCTATTGAACCGTTCCAAGGTATTGAACCACCTGCATTATTAATCGATATGTCGCTGATCGAACCAATTGTCATATACTTATAATTACTTACATCAATTGTAATATAACCATTACCACCATTTGCTTGAGCATAGAAGACAGGAAGGTTAATTTCTTTCGCATATGATTCTTTTGTGCAAGTTTCATAACCTTCATCATAACCATTATTATAAGCATCCTGGCTATCTAAAGTTCCACCACTATAATACCCGGCTGGTATAGGGTAAGTTGTTCCATTACTTGGTTTCCAGTTTAATCCTCCTTGATTAGGCATTGTTCCTGTTATCTTTTTTCCATCGACCCAGGCTTTCTTTCCAACTAAGATATCTTCTGGAGTCGCCATATCTTCAGGAACTTCTTCACTCTCTATTCGGTTT
>OGQX01000439.1_pt1 | contig 47206 bp, 47 predicted proteins | sample 1553291 | NCBI WGS metagenome assembly OGQX01 (sample SAMEA2580030, study PRJEB22360) | human gut metagenome | biome: human gut; feature: human-associated habitat; material: faeces | place: Denmark | collected 2008/2010
TTTCTATTTTTTATTTTATTCTTCTATACCAAGCAAATTCCTAGTATATAAAAAAAAATAAGCTAGACAAATTCTAGCTTATCTTTACTTAATCTCTGTAATTTGTACTTGATAGCTTCCATTTGGACTTTCTACTGTTACGATATCGCCTACTTTACGATTAAGTAGTGCTTTAGCAATTGGACTTTCATTGGAAATCTTGCTTGCAAATGGATCAGCTTCCTGACTACCAACGATTTTATACTCGTCTTCTTCGTCATCATCGTCGTCTTCATCCATGTATTTGATCACAACAGTACTTCCAAGACCTACTTTGTCTTTGGAAACTTCTTCTATAATCACGTAATTTTCAAGCATTTGTTCAATCTTCTTGATTCTTCCTTCTAGTTGAGCTTGTTCATCACGAGCGGAATCATAATCAGCATTTTCCGATAAATCACCTAAAGCACGAGCTTCTTTGATCGCTTGAATATTAGCAGGTCGTTTTACATTGATTAAATCATCAAGTTCATTTTTTAACTCCTCTAATCCTTCTTTTGTTAAGTAGACTGGTTTTTTATCGCTCATATTATCACCTCATTTAAAATTCTTCTAACATGATACTATAAAACAATGATAATGTCAAGTTATTTTTGTTGACACATTTATTTTTTTATTGTTCTTGTTTACTATATGAAAATTCTTTTAAATGGTGAATACTATTTATGAAATATTCATCAGTCATTCCAGCAATAAAATCAATTACTATTCTTTCTGGTGAGGTGGTTGTTTGGTAAGTTTTATCGGCATGATCAAGATAAATCGTAAAGATATCACTCGTTTTATTTTCTGTTTTAATATCGTTTAATAACTTTTTATATAGTTGATTCATTCCCTCGCGATAAAAAGCAATTTGTTCTTTAGTATTGGCTTTGTGGTAAATATTTTCATAATTGAAACTTTTTAAGTCTTTAATGGCTTGAAAAACTTCTTTACTCATCTTAATATATGGCTTATCAAAACTATTCTTAATGATATCGATGATAATCGTATTGACGATTTCTTTATTGGTTACTCCTAATACTTTTTGAATAGATTCTGGAATGTCTTCTCTTTTTAATACCCCAATATTAATCGCATCTTCGATATCTCTACCAATATAGCCAATGATATCGCTAATTCTTACTACACATCCTTCTAGCGTCATTGGTTGTACTTTTCTTAAAGTTTCTTTATCGGTATAACAAGCTTCATATTCTTTTAAAAATTCTTCGGTTGTTTTCTTCTTAGGGCGATAGATATTTTCTAACATCTCGCCATTATGACACATGATTCCATCTAGTACTTGGATAGTTAGATTGATCCCTTGTTGATTATGTTCTAAATTCATGTACGTTCTAACACTTTGGATATTATGAGAAAAGAAAGTATTGGTTTCTCTTAAAGAAATTTCATTTAACAAACTTTCTCCAACATGTCCAATTGGGGTATGGCCAATATCGTGTCCTAACGCGATGGCTTCGATCAAATCTTCATTTAAGTTTAGCGCTCGACCAATCGTGCGGGCAATTTTACTCACTAATTGAACATGAACAATTCTCTTACTGATATGATCATTTTGATTAAAGGAAAATACTTGGGTTTTATTCAAATACCTCGTATAAGATAAGGCATGAATAATGCGATCAATATCGTGATAAAATTCTGGTCTAAATTCATCTAGTCGTACTTCTTTTTTTAGACGAATTCCCTCTTTACTTTTGGTTGCATAGCTACTTAAATGTTTTTCTTTTAATAGAAAATTTTCTCTTACTTGTTCTAATAATTCTTTGTTCATAACTTCTCCTTGTGATCATTTAGTCAGTAACAGAAAAAGATTTTGTATCAATACTGACTAATTATCTTCATCTTTTTTATCTATTTTTTTCTAATTTCATAATTTTACTTCTTGTATGTGTACATCATATAGAATCTTTATGTTCACTTTATCCTTTACTCACTTTCTGCCAATCTTTTCTCTATATCTTCAATACTTGGTAAAGTGTTTTCCAAGAATTCTGGTATTTCTGATAAGATTTTATATTCACTTACCCCAATAGGTTTATTAATATCTTTTAAAGCGAGTTCAGCAGTAACCTTTTTCTTATCTTTACAAAGAAGTATTCCAAACGTTGGATTATCGCTTTCTGCTTTAATATACTTATCAATAGCCTTAAATAGAAATTTAATTTACCGGCATATTCAAGTTTAAATTCAGTTGTTTTTAATTCGATTACAACATAACTTCTAACTTTTAAATTATAAAATAATAAATCAATATAATAATCTTCATTTTCTATTTCTAAGTGATATTGTCTTCCAACAAATGCAAAACCATTTCCTAATTCTAATAATAGTTTTGTTATATTGGCGGTTAGTTCTTGTTCGATATCTAACTCTTTTAGCTCTTTATCTGCCGTTATAAAATCAAATATATAAGGATTTTTTAATAGTTCCTTTACTTGTTCATTATTGGGAGATGGTAGTGTTTCATCAAAATTCGTTGTTTTATCTTCAAGTAGTGCTTGTCTTTCATATAGTTTGCTTGCTATTTGATGAACAATTACAGGTCTTGACCAACCATTTTGGACAGACTCTTTAATATACCAATTTCTTTGTTCTTTATCTTTTACTTGATCCATAATCGTTGTTACAGAAGTCCAAGGTAATTTTGCAACATCGTGTTGCAAAAATTCATCGTTATCAAATTCTGTAGCAAATTTTTGCATATATCTTAAATTTCTTGCCGACATTCCTTTTAAGGTAGGAAACTCCATTTTTAAATCCTTTGCTAATGTATCGATAAAAGAAGAACCCCATTTATTATTTTCAATTAGTTTTAAGCCGATATTATAATACATTAAAATTAAATCTTTATTTACATTTTCTACTATCTTATTTCTAGTTATCATTAAAGTTTTCTTAATATCATGTAATACTTCAAAATATTTATCGTCATTTTCTAACATAAATTTCTCCTTTTACAATCATTCTTGCTCGTATTATACTATAAATTCTAGCAAATTCCTATATGTCTACTGATTTTGATTTAAAAATATTAAATTGGCTATTTATCTTTTAAGTATGTCTTGTTTCAAGTAGTTCTAAACTTTTCTTTTAAAAACTTTTCTTTTAAAAGTTAAAAAGCAATTAACGGTTAATCGCTAATTGCTTCTTTACTTACTCTTAGTTTTTGTCTGCATATGCTTGTTCTCTTAATTTATTTACTTCTTTATTTTCTAGATATTCATCGAATGGTAAGCGTCTATCAATGATGCCGGTTGGTAAAATTTCGATAATACGATTAGCGACTGTACTTGTAAATTGATGGTCGTGGGAAGTAAATAAAACTTCTGAATCATATTTAATCAAGCCATTATTTAAGGCAGTAATACTTTCCAAATCTAAGTGGTTAGTTGGTTCATCTAAGATTAAGAAATTACTTGCTTCTAACATGCATTTTGACAACATACAACGCATCTTTTCTCCACCAGATAAAACCGGAACCTTTTTGAATACTTCTTCACCGGAGAATAACATTCTACCTAAAAAACTACGTAGTACTGTCTCATCGTCGACATGATAATATTTTCCCATCCATTCCATGATGGTCTCATCATCCTGGAAGTAATCAGAATTATCTTGAGGAATATAACTCTTGGTGATCGTCTTACCCCAAATCACTTCTCCTTTATCTGGTTTTAATTCGCCCATTAAAATTTTAAACAAAGTGGTTTTCGCAATATCATCCCTACCTACGAAGGCAATTTTATCTCCTTTTAATACAGTGAAGGATACTTTATCTAATACTTTTCTTCCTTCGACGGTTTTGGTTAAGTTCTTTACGGTTAAAATTTCTTTACCCGATGATTTTTCTGGCTTAAAGTCAATATAAGGATATTTTCTAGAAGAAGGAACGATCTCTTCTAATTCAATTTTTTCTAGCATTTTCTTTCTACTCGTTGCTTGTTTACTCTTAGATGCATTAGCTGAAAATCGAGCAATAAAGTCTTGTAGTTCTTTGATCTTTTCTTCTTTCTTCTTATTTTGTTCTTTCATCTGTTTTAACGCTAATTGACTAGATTCGTACCAGAAATCATAATTACCAATATACAATTTCATTTTACTATAGTCGATATCTACGATATGGGTACAGACTTTATTTAAGAAGTGACGGTCGTGGGAAACAACGATGACGGTATTTGGATAATTGATTAAGAATTCTTCTAACCAATCGATGGCTTCCATATCTAAGTTGTTGGTTGGTTCGTCTAAAAGAAGAATATCTGGGTTACCAAATAAAGCTTGGGCAAGTAGAACTTTTACTTTTAACTTGGCAGGAATTTCTTTCATCAAACTGTAATGAAGTTCAACTGGAATTCCCAAAGCAGATAACAATTCTCCTGCTTCACTTTCTGCTTCCCATCCATTCATCTCGGCAAATTCTGCTTCTAATTCAGCAAGACGCATTCCATCTTCATCGGTAAACTCAGTTTGCGCATACATTTTTTCTTTTTCTTGCATAATAGAATAGAGTTTCGTGTTTCCCATGATGACTGTATTGACGACAGAAAATTCTTCATACGCAAAATGATCCTGTTTTAATACAGAAATTCTTTCTCCTTTAGTGACGATAATTTCTCCACTTGTCGTATCGATCTCGCCACTTAGTAATTTTAAGAATGTAGATTTACCCGCTCCATTCGCTCCAATAATTCCATAACAGTTACCTGGTGTGAATTTGATATTGACATCTTCAAATAGCGTTCGTTTTCCAAAACGAAGTGTCACGTTTTTCGTCGTTATCATATTATCCCTCCAAAACTATTCCTAATTTTACTATATTTTCAGTGGATAATCAATAAAATTCCAAAGAAAAGGAATAGACTCGCTATTCCTATTTTATTACTTTTTTAATTTTGATTTAGGAATTTGGCCATTACTAGCAATTAAACCAGCATAATCAAATCCACCAAATGGTTCGTTGATTAAATCATAAGAAGTAGTGGTTCCTCTCATCGCTAATCGTTGTCTACGTTGCATAAAATTTTTCATTCCTGCATCATAAAGGGTATTTACACCAATCTCCCCAAATTCGTTTGCGGCATGATAGAAAGTATCATAGATCTTGATCATTTCTTCTTTAATATCTGATTCGCTCTTTTCTTTTCTTGGCACTCTATCTGTGATTTGTTTTTCCATATCTAGATATTCTTTTAAGTAAGAAACCACTTTATCTGTCATGATATTTAATGTTTCCATATCGGCTTCTCCATTGTTGATTTTCACAATGACACTTTTTCTTTCAATCGCATCCATTACGTTAGCAATAGTATGTTCATAAGTAGTTACCCATGAAACTAAAGGCACTCTTTTTAATTCTTCTACCTTTTGAATCGTTTCACGTCTTAAACGATCCATCTCTGCGATTTTAGAAGCATTAACTTCATAATTTTCTAATAAAAGCTCTACTTCTTTCTCTTTCATTTCATTAATTTTTTGTTCTAATCTTCTAATTTCTAGGCTTTTCTCTTGACCGGCTGTCATTGTTGTTGAAACTATCTTGTCATCTAATTGTTTTTTGGTATTGAAATTGTATTGTCTATCTCTTGTAGCCATATTTTCATAATAATCAAATACTCTTCTTAACATATTTATCTCTTTCCTTTCTACTTTTCTTTTATTTGATATTGTGATTATCTTCTAGCCAACTTAGAATCATCTAAGAAATATTTTGATCATTTATTTTCCTTTTTACTGCGTTTGTTATTATAGCGCAATTAGCAGGAAAAAACAAGTTAAGTAAACTTCTAGTCAGGTGAAAATTTCTCGTTACTTTTGTCTCGCTTATTTTCTTTTTTTCTTATACTCTAGATGGTGATATTGATTGGTTAATTCAAAACCTGCTTGATCAGCTGCATAGATACTAGCTATATTTGCGGGATTAATTCTAGCAACGATTTCAGTAAATTGTAATTCTTGTGGGGCTTTATCTGATAATAAATAATCGGTGAATTCACGTACCAAATTTTTACCAAAATCATAATTACGATATTTTTTTTCTATCGCACATTCTATCTCGGCACTTTTGGAAAGACAGAATGGTACTTTCCATACTTTGATGAATCCAATCTTATTGTTTCCAAAATAGGAAATGTAAGGATGAACATTACTTTTCTTTTCTACTAGTGTTAAGATCATATCAGGTAGTACTTCTTGAATAGAATTATCTTGATAAAGCCTACTTAAGTAATCCCAGTGGGATTGATTATTTCCATCTACTCTTTCTAGACGATATGTTGGCAAAAAGATCTCTTTAGTCATTTTGGTTTCCCCTTTCAAAAGCGAGGGTTATTATAGCATATTTTCTAACAGAAAGCAAAAAAACTTCTTTTTAACTGCACAGAAAAAGAATGATTTTTCTATAGGAAATCACTCTTCTCGATGAAACTATGATTTTCTTATTTCTTCATCATGATTTTACTACGAGCTTGTTCTCTTTTTTCTTGGATTTGTTGTTCTCTTTCTGCAAGTGGTTGTCTATCATAGACACGGCGATTTTGTACCATATAAGCAACCATTTGGCTAGGAGTTAAACTAGATCCTTCTGGATTTACTGCTTGAAGAGTGAACTCTTCTCCATAATAACAAATTCCGTATTCAATAAAAGTCTTTTCTTCGATTGTATCTTCTACGTAATCATGATATTTTTCTACTTCTCTAACTCTTTGGAAATTATCTTCCATTTTTTGTAATCTAGTTAAGCCTTTTTTTCCATACTTGCTAGCAATCACAAATACCCAATTATAAAGTTCGTCTAATTCCTCTTTTCGATAACCATATCGTTCTTTTTGATCAACTTCATCAAATGGATCATAACTTCTTTCTTCTCTTACTTCTTCGGTATATCTTGGTAAATAATTAGATAAGAATGTACTAACTAAAGTAACTGTTTCTGGATTTTCATCCGGTAATACTTTCTTCATTTCTTCTGCATTCATTAACTTAGAAGATACTTCATCATAAGCATTGTTACATACTTTTTCCATGATTTCTTCACTTGATTTTTGTCTAGATAACGTACTTTTAGCGTTCATTAACTTGTCATCTAACTTAGCAATAGTATTGAAGTAACTAACTCCAGTACGATATTCTTCTGCTTCTAATGATTTAATTTTTCTTTTAGTTGTTTCAACTAGTTTTTCAAGATCTTTTACTTGTTGATAATTTAATTCTTTCATCCATTTTTTTTCAGATTGATTAAATAATTGTTTTAACATAATTTTATCTCCCCTTTAATTCAACGGTTACATACCATTTTTTAAGAGATTTAGCAGAGAAAAAGTCATCTACTAAATATTCTTTTTCTTGTTCATGATATTATTAAGTAAACCTTTTTATTTATACACTTTTTCTTTGGCATTATTTTTTTGTAGTTCACTTAATTGATACTCGGCAATTTGTTTTAAATGATTAATTCCTTCAATCCTGCGAAGAGTTCTGCTATCGCTACGAACGGATAATCTTTCTATCCAAGCATCTAAATCACTCACTGTTTTTGTTAATCGTTCAATACTTTTTTCTGTTTCTTTTTGTCTTTCTAATTCTGCCAAATCATATTGTACTTTAGCGCGTAAGCGAGATATATGTTTAATTCTTTCTTCTTTTTGTGACGATCTGCTGTTAGCCACGTTATCTATCCATTTTGCTAAATCGCTATCTGTCTTTTTTAATCTTTTGATTTCTCTATCTCTAGCTCTTTTTCTTCTTTCTTCTTGTACTTTCTGTTCTACTTCTTCTAAAGGTTGTCTTTGACTTACGCTAGAAGCATTATTTACCATATAGGTAGCAATTTGACTTGGAACTAAAATCGTTTTTTCAGGATCTGTCATATCGACTAAAAAATCCTCTCCAAAATAATAATTACCAAAAAGAATAGCATCGTTAACCATGATTTCAAGTTCAAGTTCATCAGTTTTAGCACGAGCCATTTGGGCTTTTTGGAAACTATTTGAAATAGCTTGTAATCTTTTTAATCCTTTAGCACCATTTCGGCTAGCAACTTCGTATACTGTACTATATATTTCATCCAAATCTGATCGATAATTATCATATTTTTCTTCTTCATCCTCATCAAATGAATCGTAGTTTCGTTCTTGTTCTACTTTCTTTAAATAATCTGGCAAATAATCAGTTAAAAATTGGCTAACTAAAGTAACTGTTTCTTCATCTTTGTCTGGTAATATCTTCTTCATTTCATCCGCATTTCTAATTACAGCGGCTACTTGATCATAAGTCTGATTATGAACTTTTTCCGTGATCTCTTCACTAGATTTTAAACTAGCTAATACCCTTTTAGCGTCGCTTAATTTTTCCTCCAATTTCGATATTGTATTTAAGTAACTAACGCCCGTACGATACTCTTCCTCTTCTAATGATGTGATTTCTGCTTTAGTACTAGCAATTAGCACTTCAAGATCTTTTGCATGTTGGTAACTAGATTCGCTAATAAATTGTTCTTCATATTGATTAAATAATTGTTTTAACATATTTTATCTCCCCTTTACTTCTTTACTGAAAGGTCCTTTTTCCTTTCATACGGCGCATATTATAGCACTATTTAATAAGAAACGCAAATTTCTAGAAAAAAAAGTGTACAAAAAAAGATACCGGTTAAAGTATCTATTTATTTGGTCTAGGTATTTCTATTCCTTTTGACTAATCATTTTTCTTTATCGTATCTAGTTTTTTCTTTTCTTCGCTTTCTTCTCTTTTTAAACTAGATTTTAGGCAACTACTCGCGAGCAACACAATAATTATCGCAAACACAGTAGGAACAACAATAAACAAAACAATCGGTATCGTTTGGTTCATTCCTGCAAATATAAAGCCTGGTATCGCAAGTAGCTCTAAAACTAACAAAACGATTAGAACTTTTAAGAATAATTTTCGATGATCTTTCTTTACTTTTTCTTTCTTTGGTTTAGTTTCTTTTACTTTTTTCTCTTTTACCTTTTTTTCTTTTTTCGCCATAATTTTTCCTCCTATAATACTTGATCTAATTTCTTCATAAATTTATCTTTCTTTACTTGAACTTCTATTAAATAATAAATACAAAATAGAATGGATCCAAAGAAGGCAATTAACATATCTTCCATCGTATCATCAACACCGGTTTCTTTTACCCACTGGGTATCTCCACCTAATATATTATCTGATGCGAATTCAAAGAATTCCCAGAATGAAGCAATCATTAAGCCAAAGGCAATCATGAAAATGATATGAAACCATTTTAATTCTTTCTTTAATAGATGATTCTTCTTTAGAATAATTAAGGCAACTATCATCATTACAATTCCAGAAAGTAAATGGGCAAATAAATCAAGCCAACTAATCTTGTAGTACCATCCTAGGATACTGCCTAAAATAAGGGCAATTAGTACAAATACATAATATAGTAGTTTTAACAGTTCACTCATCTCATACTTTAAAATTTTCTTAATGAGAAAAGGACCGGCAGTAACTGGAATAATCGCTAAGGTAGTTAATATTTTTGAAGTAGTCATCGTACTTCCATAATTCATCAGTTGATATAGCATAATTCCAATATATAAAACAATAAAGCCAATATTGATGATTTTTAATTTATTCATCTCGTTTATCCTCCAATTTGCTGACTTCTACTTGACTGATAGAATCGAATTTTCTAGTGATCTTTTCCGTTGTGATATAAACATTTTCTACATCCTTGTTCACCATCTGAATACTTTTGGCTAAATGATCCCATCTTTCCTTATAACGAGAAAATTCGACACCTAATTTTTTTAATTCTTCGTGAATAATTGAAGTATACTGATCACGCTCAATATTTTTAATAATCATCTGTATCACACTTAACGTAGAAATTAATGTGGTAGGAGAAGTAATCCAGACTTTTTTCTTGTAAGCATAATCTAATAAATCTGTGTGATAGGCATTAATTTCTGCAAATATCGCTTCAGCTGGTAAAAACATGATGGCTTGATCAGAAGTAATGCCTGGGATAATATATTTACTACTAATCGCATCGATATGTTTTTTGACATCGATCTTGAACTGTTTCTCGTGCATTGCTCGCTCTGTCTGGGATAAATTTCTATCTACCATCTGTTGATAGTTTTCTAAAGGAAATTTAGAATCAATCGCAATCATTCCTAGGGGGTTGGGGGCATAAAGTACACAATCGGCAATCGTACCATTAGGAAGTGGGCATTGAAGTCGGTAAATCTTATCATTCTTTTCCCCAAAGACATTGACCAAAATATGTTTTAGATTGACTTCTCCATAGATACCCCTACTCTTTTTATCCGTTAAAATGCTTTGTAAGGAGACAATATCGGTCGATAATGTTTCGATCTTTTTCTGAGCTTCATCGATTCTACTTAACCGCTCTAAGACATTTTGGAATGTACGATTAGTTTTATCAAAATTCTCATTGATTCTTTCATTGACTCGATCATCAATCCGATTCAATCTAGCTTCTAATTTATCGTTTACTTGGATAAAATTTTGATTCATCTCTTTGATGATATCCATTTCAAAACGTCCTAATCGTTCAGTCATATCACTATTATCTTTTTTTCGAAATAGAAGAATCACTAATAATACTAAAATACATACTAATAATCCAACAATAACATACTCCATAACTACCTAACCTTCCATTTCTTTTCAATTTTTCTAGAGATAATAAACGTAATAGTCAAAAGAAGAAATATTTTTATCATAATCGTGATATCGGTTAAACTTTCTAATAGTGAAGTTCCAATATATCCCCAAAAATAAACCATGACAATTTTTCCAATCAATAAAGCCAAAAAGAATTTTTCGATTTTCATATGAGAAATTCCCGATGCGATATTAATCAAAAACGCTGGAGAAAACGGTAAAGCGATCAAAGTAACTAAACTACTGAATTTTGCACTACTAATCTTCTTGGTTAATGTTTTTAGCGTTTCACTATCTTTTCTTTTAATAAAGCGATACCATTTTTTCTGTAAGAAAAAGCGAAACAAAAAAAACGAAAGCATACACCCAACAACGGTCGATAACCAAGAAATGATTAATCCAAAAACATCTCCGTAACTGACGATATTTAACGTAATAAATACCGATAATGGTAAAACAGGAATAATTGACTCCGCAATAATTAAAAGAACTCCGGCGATTGGACCATAACTAATCAATAAACTAGTGGCACTGGAAACAAAACTATCGACGAGCTCTTTCATATTTTTCACCTAGTATATATTATACCTCGTTTTTGGTGTTTATAAAAGTGAATTCCCCAAGTTTATTTTATGAATATATCTAAATAACTCGTTTTTTGTCTGATTCATTATCTATTTGCTTTTTATCAGGGAAAAATTGAATAAAAAATACTATTTTTAATGACTATTTCGTTTTTTTACTTTGCGATAAATATAGCGAACAACTAGTAAAAATAATAGGATATAAATGGGAACTTTTAAGCGTGAAGTATATTCTTGGAGGATGGTCCAATTATTTCCTAAACTGTAACCTACATAGACAAATGCAAATGTCCAAGGAATACTACCAAGTGTGGTGTAGAGAACGAATGGCCAAAAATTGAGACGCATTATGCCAATTGGTAAAGAGATAAAAGTTCTAACGATAGGAAAGTTTCTACCAATGAAGGAAGCTAACATTCCGTATTTTTGAAACCAATCTTCTGCTTTTTCGATATCTTCTTTCTTCATAAAAAAATATTTTCCGTATTTGTCGATAAACGGACGCCCACCAAAATAACCCATAAGGTATATAATAATCGCACAAAAAACACTACCGATAACTCCTGTTAAAAGAGCGCCCAAAAAAGAAAAGATATTTTGAGAGGCTAAAATTCCCCCAGTAGCTAAAATAAGTTCGCTAGGAATTACAATGATTATTGCTTCTAGTATCATGGCTAAAAACATACCAAAGTAACCATACTCAGAAATTGCATTCAGTATTAAAGAAGACATCCTATCACCATTACAGTTTACGATACTCTTTGTTTATTTATGCGTCATCCATTCTTTACTGAATTATTTTTTGAAATACTCATATCTAATCTTCTAGTCTTCCTAATTAAAAAGATAGCAAAAAAATAAAGACTAATCACAAATAAGAAAAATAAAATATATGTAGCCAAACTACCTACTAAGATTAAACTATCAAAAGTACCATGTAGTAATACTGGAATAAATAAACTGAATAGATAAGCTATTTTTCGTTTATAGATTTTAGCCTTTCCTAAGTAATATCCCATTGCGATAGCATAGAAAGCATGAGCGGGTACCGTTAAGAAAGCTCTAACTAGTGCAACTAACATTCCTCCTGTTATGGTATATAAAACATTTTCGATTAAAGCAAAGCCTAATGCAATATAGATCGCATAAAGAATATAATCAAATAAAGTATCTACTTGTCTGTTTTTCTTCAAAAAGAAAACTGTGACTAACCATTTTGACATTTCTTCAATCAAAGCGATAGCTAAGAAACTATATCCTATTTTAGCTAAAGCTGATAATGAAGTAACTTCAATTTCTTGAAGATTTACTAAATAAGAAAGGAGCACTGTTAAAAAAATGGAAATCAATCCACAGAAAAGGGCTTTTATAAGCTCTTGTTTAGGTTCTTTTTCTAACTCATCCAGATGGTAAAAAAGAACAGCTAAAAGAATAATTGGTAAAATGGCGAATAAAATTAACAAAGACACTCTCCCCTTTCTTTAATTAAATGGAAAAAGCATACCATTTTCAGGTATGCATTACTTATTCTTCTTCGTTATTGATTTTTTCAATAATTTTTTCGATATGATTTCCATACTCGATTGATTCATCAAAAATAAATTTTAATTCCGGGGTATGTCTAATTTCTATTCTTTGACTAAGTTCTCCCCGAATAAAGGAAGCAGCTTTTTTTAAGGCATCCCAAGTAGATTGTCTTTTAGAATCATCTAATACTGTGAAATAAACTTTACAATAACTTAAATCATTAGTAATTTCACAGCCAGTTATAGTTACAAATTTTATATCTTCATCTTTGATTTCGGTTTGAAGAATGTTACTGATTTCTTTTTCAAACTGACTGTTTAATCTTTCTATTTTGATACTCATCTTTCATCACCTAATAGTATTATACCATGCCAATGTCAAAGATACTACTGTTAAAATTCATCTTAATTAAAAGCTAAGTTTCTTTACATAAGCTTCATCGCTTAAAAGTTCATCTTTTTTTCCACGATAGGTTGCTCCAACAGTAGCTAGTCTTTGTAATTGTTTTTTTCTAGGTATTTTCGTATAGATATCTACGCAATTATGATGACCATTATAGTCTGCAGGTAAAACCATCGCAAACATGGCATTTTCTACTTTAGTTTCTAAGCAATCACTAGATGAAGGATTCAATATAGTAGTATCTCCGTCGGTAATCAAAAAAGTGCTTTCTACATTATCAAACAAACTAAATGGTTTAGGTGGTGTCTTTACTAAAGAATATCTTTTATTGGGATCAGTAACATAAATTCTTATTGAATGTTTATGCTCTTGTTCTATTAAGCTGATCGTTGTTAATTCTTCAGTTAATCGTAATAGCTTATTTATTTCATCCTTCAAATACCTCTCATATTGAAATAACTCTTGATACTTCTTGTAGTTATCCAGTTCATTTTGATAAGTTAAATATACAAATTCTGATCCAGTTACCCACTCTAGATTGCCTCTTTTTTCATCGTCAAATCCATTGTAGAAATCTAGTTTACCAATTGTTTGGAACCATTCCTTAAATCTAGGATCATCCCGGTAATAAATGAGATTTTGAATAAAAGTATTTTCATTAATTATTCTCACACCATTTGCGTATAAAAAAGCCAATATTGTATGAATAAAGTCTTGATCTTTTCCTTCGGGATAATATTTTCCACTTTCTTCGTTAAATAAAATTTCCATTTTCTCTTCTACTCTCCTTTTGGCCTTTTATTATAACGAAAAAGAATGTTTTTTTCAACTTTTATTGTTCAATGATTTCTACTAGTTTTTCTGTATTTAAGGTTATTCGATGGGAAAAAGAATTCACTATTAAATTAGAAGATACAGTGAGATTAAGATCGAGTTTAAATACTTGGTTTTCTTTAGTATCAGTACCAATCAATTGATAAGTATCTCCAACTAAGTTTTCCCATTCTGCTTGCGAAAGTTCAGCCTGTTGTAAGATGGTAATTATCTCTTTTATCGTTTTTTCGTCTGTTATTGTTTTATATAAAGTAAATTTCCCCGAGTTATCGATTTTTCGAATAGTAATAGTCTCTGTTTGAGACAATTTTTGTTTAACTTCTTCGAATGAAGGCTTACGATAAAAGAATAAAAGAAAAAATATAAGTAGAAGTATCAATATTCCGATAAGAAAAACTAGTATTTTTCTTCTACTCATCTAGACCACTCCCTTTTTACTTCAAAATTTTTTTACTAAGCTTATGTTTATCTAGTCTTAATTTTATTATATCAGATTTACCCTTAACTTTATATATCATTATTTAATAGACAAAGAGACTTAGCAGAATTATAATAGTTTTATTGGTGGTGGTAGTAATAATGAAATATACTCAATATAGTTTAATACATGTTGGGCTTATATGTGGCACCTTGTTATTTTCGACATCTGGTTGTGGGGCAAAAACCGTTGATTGTGATATTGAGGGTGAACATGTTCATTTGTATGTTAGTGAATCAAATTTGTTATCAAGATATATTGAAAGTGAAAAGATGCGAGTAAAAGGACTTAATCGAACAGACGAATACTTGCCTTTGACTGAAGAGTTAGCTCAAGCTAGTGAAAACGGTCTTTATCCAGTCGAAGAAAATCTTGACTATATCACGACAAAAATTGATTCTTATTCTCCTAAGCGGGAAGCCTATGTCTACGATTATATTTATGGTTCGTATTATGGTTATGGCTTTAGTAGTGGGAAATATGAATATGGGCTTCAATATGGATATCATTGGGATCACGAATGGCAGGAAATTCCTTTAAATGAATATACTGAAGATCAGGTACGTGATATTACCTATCAATACCAGTTTTATAAGATAGATAAAGAGGGAGTTTCTTCAAAATTATTTGATTCTTTGGAAGAAGTTCCTGATGAATATCAATATTTTATCCCATCTACTTTAATTAAGAAAAACGTTAGTGAAGCTTACTATTTAGATAAGGAAAAACAAAAAGTAAAATAGTGTAATGGCTTATTTTTCCAACAAAAAAAGTTCTTAAGAAGTACTGATACCAGTATTTTCTTTAAGAACTTTTCTTATCTTTATCTTTCAATTTCTACCATTTCAAACGCTTCGATGATATCGCCTTCTTTAATATCTTGATAATTTTCTAAGGTGATACCACAATCCATTCCTTTAGATACTTCTTTTACTTGATTCTTTTCGCGTTGAATGGTATTAATTTTTCCGGTATATAAAACAACACCATCTCTGATTAATCTAGCTTCATGATTTTGATTAATTACCCCATCTGTTACATGACAGCCGGCAATATTACCAATTTTAGAGAACTTGAAAATCTGTCTAATTTCTGCTTCCCCTTTTACTTTTTCTTCAAATAAAGGTTCTAGCATTCCCTTCATGGCATTTTCCATATCTTCAACCACTTTATAGATAATGTTGTATAGTCTTATTTCGACATTGTTTTCTTTCGCAACTTCAGTTGTTTTACTATTTGGACGTACATTGAAACCAATAATAATCGCATTAGAAGCTTTGGCTAAAACAACATCACTTTCCGTAATGGTTCCTACTCCACTACGAATTACTTTTACTCTGACATTTTCTACTTCGATTTTTTCCAAAGACTTTTTCACTGCTTCGGCACTACCGTTGACATCGGCTTTTAAAATGACGTTGATCTCTTGAATACCGTCTTGGATATGACCAAATAAATCTTCTAGAGTCATACCTGATTTATTGGTATCTTGCGCTTTACTACGAACTTTTCTCTCTTCAGCAATTTGTTTAGCTTGTTTTTCGGTTTCAAACGCCATGAATTTATCTCCTGCCTGTGGAGTTTCGCTTAATCCAGTAATTTCTACTGGTGTAGAAGGCAAGGCTTCGACAATATTTTCACCACGGTCATTTTTTAATGTTCTGATTTTTCCTAAGCTCGTGCCAACAACGATAGGATCTCCTAAACGTAGAGTTCCATTTTGAATAAGGAGAGTGGCAACCGTTCCTACTTGTTTATCTAGTTTAGATTCGATAACAGTTCCAGTTGCATAACGATGTGGATTAGCTTTTAATTCTTTCATTTCAGCAACTAGTAGAATATTTTCTAATAGTTCTGGAATTCCCTCTTTTGTCGCTGCAGAAATCTTAGTACAGATAACATCTCCACCCCATTCTTCAGGAGTGATCCCATATTCGACTAATTCTGTTAATACTTTTTCTGGATTAGCATCTGGTTTATCGATTTTATTGATCGCAACAATGATTGGTACATCAGCTGCTTTAGCGTGATCGATGGCTTCTTTTGTTTGAGGCATAACTCCATCATCAGCAGCTACAATAATAATGACGATATCGGTAATACTAGCTCCTCTAGCTCTCATTTCGGTAAAAGCCTCATGACCTGGTGTATCAATAAAGGTTATCTTTTTTCCGTTTACTTCTACTTGATAAGCACCGATTGCTTGAGTAATTCCTCCTGCTTCGCCACTTACTACGTTAGTCTTTCTAATCGCATCTAGTAAAGATGTTTTTCCATGATCGACATGTCCCATGATCGTCACTACTGGCGGACGTTCTACTAAATTTGCTTCATCATCGATGATTTCATATTCTTCAAAATTAGAAATATCGGCACTTTCTTCTTTCTTTAATGTCTTATCATAGTCGACAACTAAAAGTTCAGCCACTTCAAAAGTTAAAGAATGATTTAGGGTTGCCATAATCCCAAGAGACATCAATTTTTTAATTAATTCACTTGGTGCGACAGCTAAACTATCTGCTAACTCTTTTACTGTCATATTATCTTTGTATAAAACGGTGTTGATATCGGTATCTTGAGTATTTGAAACTAATTTTTCTTTATGTTTATACATTTCTTTCTTATCTTTTAGAAACTGATTATTTTTATTTTCTTTATTTGTTTTTTGTTCTTTCTTTTGGCGATTTTTTGTCTTTTGTTTTTCTGCTCCTAATTTTGTATTTAGTGCTAGATCCTCAACTTTTTCAAATAAGTCATCATCTTCTTCAGTCTCTTCGACAACATAATCTTCTTGGTCTTGGATTTCGTTATCTAATAAGATGATATCATCTTGCTCTAGCATATCGTCCTCGTTTTTTACTTTTATTTCTAGCTTATCACATAGTTTGAAAATCTCTTCTACCGTTTTATTTACATCTTGTGCATATTCTAAAACACTCATCATGAAAATCACCCTCCTTTTACTTTACTTCTCATGTTCAATTAAATGTTAAAATGTTCACGTTTCTTTGCTTCTATTCTATTATGGATAAAATTATTTTGTCAATAGATGCCTCTTTTTATTCATTGCTTGTTTCCGCTTCAATTATTCTTTCAATTTCTTGATAGATTTCTTCAGGAATTTCGATTTCTAGGTGTCTAGCTAAGGCTTTTGTTTTCTTAGCTTTTTCTAGTACTTCTTTATCCTTTTTAATATATGCACCTCGACCATTCAATTTTCCTGTTGGATCCACTTTTACTTCTTGTTCTTTAGTTTTAACGATACGGAGTAATTCTTGTTTTGGTAATCTTTCTTTGGTAATGACACAACTTCTTAATGGAATTTTTTTTACTTTCATCATTATTCATCCCTAAAGTTTATGCCTGCTTCTCTTGCTTGCTCAGTATTTTTAATATCAATCTTATAGTGTGTTAAGCGTGAAGCAAGACGAGCGTTGTTTCCTTTTTTACCAATTGCTAACGAGAAATTATCTCCATCGGCTACCACTAATGCTTCTTGTTTTTTTGGATCCATGATTAATACTTTTAATTCCTTAGCTGGAGATAATGCGTTTTCGATAAATACAGCTGGATCTTTGTCGTATTTTACGATGTCTACTTTTTCGCCATGTAATTCTTCTAAGATGTGAGCAATACGACTTCCTTTTTCTCCGATACAAGCGCCAATTGGATCAACACGATCATGTTCAGAATAAACAGCTACTTTGCTTCTGTTTCCAGCATCTCTTGCGACACTGTAAATTAAGACGCTTCCTTCGTTGATCTCTGGAATTTCTAATTCAAATAAACGCTTTACGAAACCATAATGGGTACGAGATAGTAAGATAAATAGTCCTTTACTACCAGCATCTACTTTACTAACATATACTTTAATCTGACTACCCATTTCGATTTTCTCACCAGGTATACATTCTTTCTTTGGTAAAATACCATTACTTCTTCCTAGGTTAATATAGTAGTTATCGGTATCTTCTAATTCAACAGTACCAATTAATAATTCATCTTGTTTGTCTCCTAAGTCTTCCATGATACTATTTCTTTCTGCTTCTCTGATCTTTTGAATTAATACTTGTTTAGCAGTAGAAGTCGCTACTCGTCCAAATTCTTCTTTAGGAACGATTTCTGTTTCGATTGTATCTCCAACGTTTAATGTTTTATCTTTTTTTCTAGCTTCTGTTAAACTGATCTCTGTATCTAAATCGATTCCGTCATCCGTTTCTTCTTTTTCATCTTCGACTACGGTTACGTAGGAATATACTTTAATATCTCCTGTATTCTTATCGATTCTAACATGAGAATTTTGTAGACCTGTTGAACGCTTATAGGCAGCCATTAACGCATTTTCCATTGCTTCAAAAATGATACTACGGTCAATTCCCTTTTCTTTTTCGACTAAGTCGACTGCTTTCATAAATTCTTTTCCATTCATGATTTTTACTCTTCTCCTTTTGGTTTGGCGTATACATCTAACATGTAAGATTCATCGATTAAATCTAATTTATCTAAGATAGGATTTAAAATTCTCGTTGCCATGACTACGGTATTTAAAGGAATAATCTCTTCGCTGTCTAAAACGATTGTCAAGGTATTCTCCCCATTTACTTTTCCGTATTCTACATTGTCAATGAATACACCTAATTCTTTTAATCTTTCTTCTGCTGCGGCAGTTATCTTTTCTTTCATTTCACGCCTCCACAAATAAAACAGAGTGGTTTTTGCCACTCGTTGTAGTACCAGTATAACATAAAATACGTATTTGTCATACTTTTTTTGCTTATTTTATGAGAAATCTTCTTATTTTTTTAAGAATTTACAGATATTTTTTTAAATCTACGAGAAATATCGAAGTGTTCATGCAAGAAAATGAAAAACTATTCTAAGTTTAATTACTGATTAGATTTCTAAATAAAAGTTATTTTTGTAGAAAGAAAAGAAGAAAAAGAAAGAGTTTAACTCTCACAAATGGCAATTTATCCATTTATTTTCTAGATCTCTCTACTCTATAATCTTGTCTGGAACATTTAATCTGTTGGGTGGAGCCTAACTTCAATCAAGAAGGGAGGCGATAAAATGAGTAAGAAAGATTTTTTAATCTTTTTTTAATCTTTTCTTTGATTCTCATCATCTTCCTTTTATTATTTGTACAAATCATTGTATTGATATAAAAGAAATCCACCTAACTCATTCTATGATTTAGGTGGAGCAAAACAACAGGCAACACTTAACATCAGAGGATTAAGTGTTCCTTTTTTATCAAGTTTCCTTGATGGTTTCATCATAACATGAATTCTTATTTATCACAAGAGATTTTAAAACAAAAAATTAAATATATGGCAATCGATTATCTTCTGGATAAACGTTTTTGCATTAATCCTATATTTGTACTATTTTCTAAAGTGATATCTTGACTATCTAAGTATTCTTCTACTGTTTTATTACCATCAAATACCATTTGAATACCAGCAAGAATTTCTTTTTTTTCTTCTTGATTAGATTCTAAATAACGATCAAATAAATTCACCGCTTTTAATGTCGAGGTAATATAGGCAGAGGCCTCTACTCGTTCAGTTCGCGAGTGATTGTTTTCTTCATATAAATCCAATACATATTCTAAAAAACTTCTAAAATGCATCGTCTCACAAACCGTTAACAGTTCTAAAGAATTGTCTAGTTCTAAAGCCGCTACTTTTTCTAAAAAGATAGGTAATACTTCTTTATTATGATAATGTTTTGTCGTTTGCTTTATCCTTTCTAATTGTGATGAGTAATTTCATGAATCTTAGTAGCTGTGCTAAGTTTTGTTGACATTTTCTAATGGTAAATATGCAACAGGATGTATAGTAAAATGAGAATTCAAAAATTCTTCTGTGTATACGTTTACTGTTGCTTACTACAGTTAAATTTAAATACTTTTTGATTAGCAGGTAAATTCGACATTAAACTAGCAATTCGTTTAATTTCTGATATTCCTTCCATTTTTCCCACTCTCTGTCATTAATGGGGCTTATTTTGTCACAGAAGATAGAAAATGTCCAATTTTTTCTATTCACATGCGATTTCTTTTCCTCTTTACCGAGTTTCTGTGGTAAGATTATTATAGTATACTAAAAAATTTGAGGTGATGAAAATGGATTATACAGGTTATACAATTTTACTATCTTTTTTAATGACTACTTTTCCTTATTTCTACTTCATGAGTCAGAAAAAAGAGCTTATTAAAAAATTCACAAAGTACAATAATTTAATCTCCCTTAGTATATGGGGAGTAATCGCTTTTGGTATTAGCTTTCTACTTTTGTCTCTTGCCAAGGTAGATCCTTATATTCCTACAATATTAGGTAGTTGTTTAGCTGGTACATTAGTCAACTATTGGTTGATGAAAAATTATATCGATAATCATAAAGTTCTAAAAGGAATTGGTATCTTTTGCTTATTTTACTTTTCTAGTTTGTTTCAACTAATTCCTATTTGGTTATTTAATATTCATTCTTTAGAAGGAAGTACAAGTAGTTATCTATCTTTGTTTTCTAATTTAATTCTTTTTGGGATTCTTCTTTGGATTTATTTTCCAGATATCAAGAAAGATTTCTTAGATTTTAAAAAGAATTTTAATCAATACTTGGATACTGGATTTAAGTATTGGTTAATTGGGGTTATCGTTATGGTAGTTGCCAATAGTCTTATTCTATTTTTACTTCCAGAAGCAAGTGCCAATAATGAAGAAAGTGTGCAGAGTGTTATTCATGCTGCACCTTGGATTTCTTTAATCAGTGTTGGTTTCGTTGCCCCTTTCATTGAAGAAATGGTATTTAGAAAAGCTTTTCGCGAGGTATTTACCGATAAATGGTTATTTGTCATCATGACAGGATTAATTTTTGGTAGTTTACATGTCATATTAGCGATTACTTCGCCATGGGACTTTGCCTATATTATTCCTTATAGTGCATTGGGATTTGCTTTTGGCTTGATGTATGTAAAGACCAACAATATTTTTACTTCCATTTCTCTTCATGCTTTTCATAACTTTACTTTGACATTATTATCTATCGTTGGTACTATGATGGTGATGTTATGATTAGTCGTGAAGAAAAAAGTAAGCCCATCGTCGAAAAAATGGAAAAGGAGGAAAAAAGAGAAAAACAACATCGTTACTTATTTCGGGTTTTCTTAATATTCTTTTTCTTTACTTTTTTCGTAGTTGGCTTTTTTTGTTACATGCGTTTTATCGGAACAAATGGTCTAGTCGTCAGAGAATATAAAGTCGTAGATAGTATGCTTCCTAGTTCTTTTCACGGCTTTAAAATCGTTCATTTTTCCGATTTACATTATCAATCAACATTTGATTATAATGACTTAAAACAATTAGTTCGTGAGATTAATCGATTAAAGCCAGATGTTGTGGTGTTTACTGGTGATCTTACCGATCAAGATACACCTATTCAAGAAGAGGATATTGAAGCATTAAAAGAGCAATTCAATCAGATTGAAGCAACTACTGGATTATATGCGGTTCGCGGCAATCACGATTACGCCAATAATACTTTCGACTTAGTATTTCAAAATACTGCTTTTAAAATATTAGACAATAATTATGATTTAATCTATTCTCATGGTACTACACCTATTTTAATTACTGGAATTGGTAGTATGTTACAAAATGATGAAGATATTGCCCAAGCTTTTAACTATATTGATAGTGAAACTTTATATACAATTTCTTTATTTCACGAACCAGATATGATCGATAGTATCAAGAACTATAATCATATTAACTTGGCTCTAAGTGGACATTCTCATAACGGTCAAGTAGTAATTCCTAAAATCGGTGCAGTTCTTCGTGTAGATGGTGCTAAAAAGTATCCTAATCCCTATTATCAAGTTGGTGATACTAAACTCTATGTTTCTGGTGGTTTAGGAACTAGTTTATACAAATTGCGATTGTTTAATCGACCTAGTATCAATTTATATCGATTAGTGGAAGAATAGTAACGTAGTAAAAACCATACTACGTTTAGTCTTCCACTTTTATAAAATTTAAAATATTAATGTTTCCAAAAAAGTAGTTTGTCAACAGTCTGAAATAAAGATCTTTCTATATCTTTATTTTGTTATATCATACCTACCTATCTTTTTAGTTTGAAGAAAAGATAAGTTTTTTTACTCTATTCATCATGTTTATTTAGTTATCGTTCTTTAGAAATTCTTCTTTTTATCTAGACATAATTTATAGATAGATAAATTTTTTTAAATTTCTTTCACTTTTTTCTCCAAAAAACTATCAAAAAAAGTTATAATACTGGACGAGATTGGAAACAGGTGGTGGTAGTATGAGTTCGTGGTTAGATCAAGTACGATTAGATCACGCCTTAAGAAAATTACAACAAGAAGACAAAAAGGCTTGGGGAGAAATCTATCAGCTTCTCTATCCAACTATTTTTCGCTATACTTTCTCCCTCGTTAAAGATTACTATCAAGCAGAAGATATCACTCAAGAAGTATTCATTAGGATCGAAAAGTATAAACATCGTTATGTTCCCGGTACTAACGTTAAAGCTTGGGTCTATCAAATGACTAAGAATCTGATTTACACAAAACTACGTCAAAAGAAAGAGGTAGCTATTGAAGATGAAAAATTAGATTTTCTTATCCAACAAGAATGCTTAACACCTACTACTGATTTATCTTTTGTGAATGATGCTCTAGGCTGTTTAACTGAAAAAGAAAAACAAGTCGTGACTCTCCATCTTTATGGTGGATTAAAGCATTACGAAACCGCTAAAGTATTACATCTACCCTATTCCAAAGTTCGTTCTACATACACTTATGCGTTAGCTAAGATCAGAAAAAAGTTAGGGGGAAGACTATGAATAGACGCTTAGAACAAAAGCTAAAGAAAAGTTTGGATATTTATTTACCAAACGATTATTCTAAGAAGAAAGACATGCACTTTGTTTATTTATATGCTAGTATTTTCATTTTATTAGGACTATCCTTTTTTATCCAACCAATCACGCTCTATTTTCATTCTGAACTTTATCTTCCTGTTACCGCAATGCGAGTAGATTACTATTCAGAAATTGCTCTTGATGAATATCCAATCTGGCATGAAGATGGAGAAACTAAATACCAATACCAGCAAAACAAAGACGCTTTAACGATTACCTATCAAAAGGTAAATCCCGTCTATTTAACGATTCAAAAACAAGAATTACCTTTATCACTCGAAACAAAGAGCTCTAATATTGGTGGGGTTAGTGTTTATCTAGCTTATCAAAAAGATATCTATCAAGCCATTTGGGAACAAGATGGATATACAATTGTAGTGCAGATGAATAGTAATCGTAACCAATTCATTCAAGAAATTAAACATATTATGGAGGAAAATTTATCATGAAAAAAATAATTATTGGTTTATGTATTGGACTTACTTTATTCTTTATGACTGGATGTGGAAAACAAGAAAAAAATATTGAAGGAACATTAGAAGAGATCATGACAAAAGTATATGCAGGTATCTCTGAAGATGAATTACCAATGATGTTATCTAATGTAGAAGTAACTGATGAAAACATCGAAAATTATCTAGGAACAAAAGATATTGATTATCAAGAGGCATTAGCTTCTGAATCTATGGTTGGTTCTATCGCTCACTCTGTTGTTTTGGTTCGTATGAACGACGGTGCAGATATCGAAGCAACTAAGACTTTAATCAAAGAAAAAGCAAATCCTGCAAAATGGATCTGTGTAACAGCAGAAAATGTTTATGTAGAAAGTAAAGGCAACTTAATCATTCTTATCATGAGTGGTGAGCTTGCTGATCCAATTAAGACAAACTTCGAACAATTATCTTAACATAAGAAAAATACCGGGACTTTTTCTTCTAAAGGAGTAACATAAATATGCTTTTTTCCAGTATTACTTTTCTATTTTATTTTTTACCAATCGTATTACTCTGTTATTTTGTATTGTTTAAAAAACATAAAAATACCGTTTTGTTAGTCGCTAGTTTGTTTTTCTATTTCTATGGCGAACCAAAGTATATTCTCGTTTTACTCTTTTCCTGTCTCATCAACTATATTTCTGGAAGATTAATCGAGAAAATGACTAAATATCGGACACTAATTTTAGTGATCGATTTAGTGATTAGTTTTGGATTATTATTCTATTTTAAATATTTTGGTTTCTTAATCGATAATTTGAATACTGTTTTTTCCCTAGAAATGGTTATTCCTAATATCGTAATGCCAATTGGGATTAGTTTCTTTACTTTTCAGGCAACTAGTTATACGATCGATATTTATCGAGGAGAAGTAAAAAGTGCTAAGAATTTTTGGACATTTGCGACTTATCTTTCCTTATTTCCTCAATTAGTGGCAGGACCGATTGTCCGTTATGAAACAGTCCAAAATGAATTAGAACAACGTAAAGAGTCAAAAGAAACATTCGCAGCAGGGGTTAAACGATTTACGATTGGATTAGCGAAAAAAGTTCTACTAGCTAATGTTCTAGGTGAACTGGTAGCTATTTTAGCTGAAGGTACTGCTTCCTCTATCCTATCTTATTGGATTCAGGCAATTGCGATTACCTTACAACTCTACTTTGATTTTTCTGGTTACTCAGATATGGCAATTGGATTAGGGTTAATGTTTGGTTTCCATTTCTTAGAAAATTTCAATTATCCATTAATTGCCAAGAGTATTACTGACTTTTGGCGGAGATGGCATATTTCTTTATCTAGTTGGTTTAAAGACTATGTCTATATCCCATTAGGGGGAAATCGAAAAGGAATAACCAGACAGTGTATCAATATCCTTATCGTCTGGTGTTTAACTGGTTTATGGCATGGAGCTAGTTGGAACTTTGTTATCTGGGGGCTTTATTTTGGCGTATTACTGATCATTGAAAAAACGTTACTAAAGAAGGTGTTAAAACTTCACCCACATCTAGCTAGAGTCTATACCTTTATTCTGATTGTTATCAGTTTCGTTATTTTCCATTTTGACGATTATCATGAGCTCATTCAATTTTTAAAGGGAATGTTTGGAAATTTAACTATACCTTTAGTTACTCATGAGACAATATATTATTTAAGAAGCTATGGGGTTGTTTTATTAGTTAGCTTATTCGCCATTTCGCCACTTGGAAAACAATTGGTCAATTCTTTAGTGCAAAAACCTCGTTTTAAACGAGTAATAGATGTACTTGAAATTGGTTATTACTTTGCTTTATTGTTCATCTCGGTTAGTTTCTTGGTGGATGAAGCTTATAACCCATTCTTATACTTTAGATTTTAGGAGGAATTACAGTGAAAGATAATTTAATTATTGGGGAATTTATTTTATTTATCTTTGGCTTCTTTCTCTTCAGTATTTTTATTCCTGATCAAGAAATATCTCTATCAGAAAGAAGAAAATTAGCGGATCTTCCTGACTTTAGTATAGATGAAATAATGAAAGGGGACTATTTTAGTGAATTAGATCAATACTTTAGTGATCAATTTCCTTATCGAGATGAATTTAGACGAGCTAAGGCTTATACGCAATTTTATCTCTTTCAAAAGTTAGATAATGAAGGTATTTTTATCCAAGATGATTCTGTTTTTTCTTCTTTTTCTACTTGGAATCAAAAAGAAATCGATAAATTTATTGGTAAACTTACGGAAATAAAAGAACGTTATTTAACTACTGATCAAGAAATTTATTATAGTATTATTCCTGACAAAAATGCTTATTTAAAAAATTCTTTGTATCCAAAATTTGATTATTCCCATTTAGTTACTGAATTAAATACCCAGCTAGATGCTGACTTTCAATATATTGAGTTATTTTCTAAACTTTCTTTAAATGATTATTACCGAACAGATATTCATTGGCGTCAGGATAAAATAACGGATATTGCTTCTTATTTAGTTGAAGAGATGAATCACCAGTATGTGAGCAAGGATAAAGAAAAGAAAACCTTTACTCCTTTTTATGGCTCGCTTTATGGTCAAGCCGCTTTACCTATTCAACCCGATACAATTACCTATCTTACTAATGATACATTAGAGAGTATTCAAGTATGGAATTTCGAAAAACAAAAAATGGAACCTGTTTATCAACCAAATTCAGAAAATATCGATTCCTATGACTTATTTTTATCTGGTCCCACACCTCTTTTAGAAATCGAAAATCCAAATCAAGCCGATGGCGAACTCATTATTTTCCGTGATTCTTTTGCGAGTAGTTTGACTCCTCTAATGATTGAAAGTTATCATCATATTACTTTAATTGATCTACGGTATATTAGTACTGATCTATTAGAGAATCTGGTTGATTTTACTAATAAAGATATCCTATTTTTATATAGTGTCCCTGTCATTAATCAAAGTAGTATTTTGAAATAAGAAAACCTAATTTCTATTTTGGGAAATTAGGCTTTTTTACTTATTTTCTTCCTTCTTTTGTTTTTTCTCCAAGTCTTTTGCTTGTCTTTGCCAGAATTCTTTTAACAGTTTTATGATTTCTTTCGCATCTTCTATCTCTGTTTCTTTGTGATATTCTTTCATTTCACTAAATGTACCAGAATCACTGACAATTCCTAACATCCACTTACCTAGAATTGTTTTTTTATACTTAAAAATAAAACAATTAATTCCTTCTTCTCCAAAAGAATTTGTATATTCTATTTTTGCCGGTTTTTGGCCTAATTCTCGAAAATCGGATAACCATTCAGATAGTTTTTCTTTTGCTTGATCAATTTTATATTTCTCTACTTTCTTTAACAAGGCTTGATCTACGGTTACGATAATGTGTTTCGCATCAAATATAGGACACCTCTTCTTATCGATTATTTTTATGAAATCAGTAAAAGGAATTTCTGCTGTTAGTTTCAACTCTTGATTTTTATTTTCAATAATGGCTACATTCCATGACTTTATTTGTTTAAAATAGTCTTGATTATATCCAAATGGTAAATATACTTTTGTTGGAAATATTGAAGGAACATTTTCGGTTAATGCATATCTGGCATAATAATTATCATTCTGGTTATCGGTATAGATGATTGGTTTCGCAAAATAACAATCTTGTTTTTGTTTTTTATCTAGATATAGTTCAAATAAATCGGTTACTCGTTCTGGAAGAACAATTTGAACACTCTTGATGAATTTATCTTCGATCGTTATTGGATAAATACATCCAAAAATAGTGAGCCCTGCTTTTAGTTCTTGTCTTATATACTTCTGGTTGAACATGATGACTTCTTGTTTTAATTCTTCTATTTGGGAAAGTGGATACTCTTCTTCTTCTTGAAGAAAGGTTTCTAACTCAAACTTCTCACAACAGCTTTGAATAAAATGATAGAATACCTCAATATCGGTATTCGTAGCTGGGTAATTGAGAACTAGTTCTATGTTGTAATCATCGTCAGCGAAAAAGCTCATGCCTCTACCATAAGTCTTTCTACTAAAAAGAACAAATAATTGATTACGGATATCTTTCTTTCCAATATAGCTTTCTAAACAATAGGCTTGATTAGGGACTCCATAATAAAGTTGATTAGCTTCTACACTCTCTTCTAAGTCTTTCAAGTTTATCTTCATTATTTTTTGGGGATTTTGGTTAATGTTCACTACAACTGACATATTCTTATTTTCCTTTCTACTTGTTTTTTTCGTTACTATCCAGTATTTCAAGAAATGAAATAGTAATCTTATTCTTAACTATATTATAATCGTATAGAAATATTTCGCCTAGTCTTTTTAGAAATATTTTCGATCATTGAAAAAACTCGCTTCCATAGAAACGAGTTTCTTTATTTTACTAATTCAACTTTATCAAAGTAGTAAGTACCACTCTCTTTATCTTTTAAGAAAGTAAATTGGTAGGTTGGTACATTATCACGACAAGAATCAATACCATAATTTTCTGCTGTTGCGATTAAATCAGTAGCTTCTAAATCACGGTAAACATAGTAGTAGGTTTTCTTTTCTTCCAAGTTATAGTCAAAATTAATAATGGCTACTTTTTCACTGATGACAATTTTATCCTCATCTTCATTAGTACTTACTAGTTCTGTATAAATTGTGTTTCTAGCAGCATCTGGACAATCAGATGGCATTTGGGTATAAAGATTATTCTCTTTATCATATTTAAAATCAGTATAACTACAAGCATTTCCGCTTAATGAAGTATGCTCGTATTTTACTTCTTTACCAAATAACGTCGTTAACGCTTTTTCTACATCTGAAGCATTAATCTCAAGTTTTTTATCGGTATTTAAATAGGCAGTTGGGTTATCGGCAACAATCTTACGAATAGCCATGTATACTTTGATTTGGTTATCCATATCATTAACGCTTAACTCATCATTCTTGAAGAAATAACCATAATACTCTTTTGGTAAAGTATTTAGATTTAGATAGTTAATTACTGTATAGTAATCTGGTGTTTTTACTTCAGCTGGGTCAGTTGGTTGAACGGTTGGCTCAGGTGTTGGTGTGTCAGTTTCCTTTTTGTCTTGGTCAACAAAGAACATAATGATTAGAACAATGACTATGATGAGTAATAATCCACAAAGACCGATTCTAATCCATTTAACATTATCGACCGATTTCTTTTTTCTCTTTTTTTTCGTTTCTTTTTTTGTTTCTTTTTTCATATTATCCCCTACTTTTCTTTTTATTCTTTTAATATTGTTTTCCCCAATAGACTAAATGTTTAGCCTCTTTTCCACAGCATACACATTTGCCGATGGGTTCATGATCATCAAACGGAATACAACGTGAGGTTACGCCAACCTTTTCTTTGATTGTATCTTCACATTCTCTATTACCACACCATGAGGCACGGATGAAGCCATTTTCTTGATTCGCTAAAGTGATCATTTCTTCTAGAGTATAAACTGTTTTCGTCATATCTTCTCTTCTGATTTTAGCTCTTAAGTACATACTATTTTGAATATCTAAAAGCATTTTAATGACTTCTTCAGTAACATCACTTAAAGAAACTGCTACTTTTTCTAGCGTATCTCTTCGTACTAAGATACATGTATTGGTTGCGACATCACGAGGACCTATTTCAATGCGAAGAGGAATTCCTCTCATTTCACTTTCCGCAAATCTAAATCCTGGTGACTTTTCGCTATCGTCTACTTCACAACTAATATTCAAGAGTTTTAGTTCTTTCGCAATTTCATAACTTTTTTCGATTACTTCAGGATGATTTTTACCAATTGGAATGATATTTACTTTAATTGGTGCGATATTTGGTGGTAAAACTAAACCATGATCGTCACTATGGGTCATAATCATTGCTCCGATTATTCTAGTTGACATGCCCCAAGAGGTTTGATACACATAGCGAAGTTTATTTTCTCTATCTAAATACGTCATTTGAAAAGCTTTTGCAAAGTTATCACCAAAATAGTGAGAAGTTCCCGATTGTAAGGCAACACCATTATACATTAACGCTTCTATTGTATATGTGTTTTCTGCACCTGCAAACTTTTCTTTTGCGGTTTTTTCCCCTTTTACTACTGGAATTGCTAAAATCTCTTCACAGAAGTCAGCATAGATATTTAGCATTTTTAAAGTTTCTTCCTGGGCTTCTTCTTTTGTTGCATGTACTGTATGACCCTCTTGCCATAAGAATTCTCGACTTCGTAGGAAAGGTCTAGTTGTTTTTTCCCAGCGAACTACACTACACCACTGATTATATAGTTTAGGTAAATCACGATAACTTTTTATGATATTAGCGTAATGTTCGCAAAATAATGTCTCACTAGTCGGACGAACACATAAGCGTTCTGTTAATTCTTCACTTCCACCATGAGTAATCCACGCTACTTCTGGGGCAAATCCTTCTACATGTTCCTTTTCTTTGTTTAGTAAGGATTCAGAAATTAAAAGTGGCATATAAACGTTCTGATGACCGGTTTCTTTAAATCTTTTGTCTAGTTCTTTTTGTATATTTTCCCAAATAGCATAGCCATAAGGTCGAATAATTAAACACCCTTTTACTGATGAATAGTCTACTAATTCTGCTTTTAAACAGATATCTGTGTACCACTTGGCAAAATCGTCATCACGACTGGTGATTTCTTTTACTTGTTTTTCATTCATGTTTTCACTCCCTAATAAAATTATATAGTAAATACGGAAATTTAAGCAACTATTATGGGGAATTTTTATCTATTTACATACTGTCTGACTTGCTTCTAAAGTTTTTTGTACTTCACTAAAAGATTGTTGGTAACGATATGGAGCTACTTTAGTTTCTCCAGTAGAAGTCGTAAAAGTTTCGAATGTTTCTAAATCGTAACTTTCTGTTAAAGTTATGGTTAGGTTATCAATTTCGCAATCGACACTGTACCCTTCTTGACTAGGTGTAGTTAATGGATCTGCTTGTGTTTGGCAAGATAATTTCATTGCTTCGTATTCAGCATCTTCTTGAAGATAAGTACGTGAAGTAGCTACTGAAATAGTTAGAATCTTATCCTCTTTATATTCAAAAGTTTGCGTTTGATTTAACGTAAATGTTCCTTGATTAGAAGCTGGTGAGGTACAACTTGAAGTTTTTATCTTCTTTTCTTCTTCTAATGCTTCTTGGCGCTCTTCTTCAGCTTTTTGTTGTTCCTCTTCTTCTTTACGTAATTGTTCTTCTAAAGCAGCTTGTTGTTTTTTTGTTTCTTGTGCTTGTTTATATTCATTAATATATGGTAGTCCAAAAATAAAACCTCCAATGATTAAAAATACAAAAACGGCAAAAAGTGGACTTTTTGTTTTTTTAGGAGCATTGTTAGATGCTGATGGTTCTTTCATTAAACTAGAAGCTGAACCATTTCCTGAACTAGTACCATTCCCTCCTCCACTAGTATTAGACATCATGTCGTTAGGATTTTGTAAGTTAGGTGTCACGGTTCCTAGTGTTGCAGATGGTGTCATGTTAGTTGGTTGTGGTACCGGATCACTTGTTAAATGATTAGCTAAATTTATGCCTGGATCAGCATTTATTGGAGAAGTTGCATTACCTGTATGGTTTGCTGCTGGCTGAGAAGAAACACTATTTAACAAGCTTGAAGTGTTTTGAACATTTTGAGTATTCGGAACATTTGAAGCATTTTGAACAGTGGGAGTAACTGATGGCGTACTAGAATTAGCTCCAGCTGCCATTCCAGTTGGCTGTCCTTCTGAATTTAACTGTGGTATATTATTATTCATTTCATTCATGATTTCATCCCCTTATTCTTTATCTATGATAGAATTATACCAAAAAAAAAGTACGGTTTAAAGTACTTTTCCTATTTTTTAGCATCAAATTTTTTCCGTTGCTCAGTGTCTAAAATCTTTTTTCGTAAACGAATATTTAATGGTGTAATCTCTACTAATTCATCACTATTGATATAATCTAGTGCGTATTCTAGGGTAATTGGTCTAGGACGTTTTAAAACGACAGTTTTATCGGCACTAGCTGCTCTCATATTGGTTAATTGCTTTCCTTTTACTACATTTACTGCTAAATCATTTTCACGATTACATTCACCAACGATCATTCCTTCATACACATCAACTGCTGGTTCGATAAACATAATTCCTCGATCTTCTAATTGCCCTAAAGCATAAGCTGAACTCTTTCCTGTTTCAGTAGAAACTAAAACACCTAGTTTTCTTTCCCCAATTTGAAGAGCTTGATATAGTCGATACTCTTTGAACGTGTGATTAATGATTCCGTATCCCTTTGTTAAGGTCATGAAGTCAGTCATAAAACCAATTAAACCACGAGATGGAATTACGTAATTTAATCTTACTTGGTTTTCGAAGTTGGTCATATTATCCATAATGGCTCCTCGAGAACCCAATTGTTCGATCACTGAACCTACACAGTCTTCAGGCACTTCAATTTGTAAGTCTTCATACGGCTCCATCTTAATGCCATCTTCTTCTTTTAAAATAACTTCTGGTTTAGATACTTGTAATTCATACCCTTCACGACGCATGTTCTCAATTAAGATAGAAAGATGTAATTCACCACGACCAGATACTAACCAGCTTTCTCCTTCTGATGGTTCAACGCGTAAGCTAACATCACGTTGTAGTTCTCTATTTAGACGATCTTCAATCTGACGAGCAGTTAAAAATTTACCTTCTTTTCCTACAAATGGTGAAGTGTTGGTACCAAATGTCATTTGAAGCGTTGGCTCATCGATTCTAAGTAATGGTAAAGGATATGCTTCTCCTTGATTACAGATGGTCTCTCCGACAGAAATATCACTAAGTCCAGCAATAGCGACGATGTCACCTGCTTCTGCTTCTTCAATTTCTAAACGCTTCATGCCAAGAAAACCAAATAGTTTTTGAACTCGGAATGCTTTTGTTGTACCGTCTAAACGACAACAATTTACCATTTGACCTACTTTGATTCTTCCATTATGAATACGTCCGATACCTATTCTACCGACGAATTCATTATAATCTAATAAAGCTGGTTGGAACTGTAATGGTTTTTCTGGATCTCCTTGAGGTGCAGGAATTTCTTCAATAATTAAATCAAGTAATTCATGGAATCCTGGAGTTTGAGTTGTAATATCTTCACTCAAACTTGAAGTTCCATTTAATGCACTAGCGTATACAACCTTGAAATCTAACTGATCATCATCTGCTCCAAGTTCGATGAATAAATCTAATACTTCATCGACAACTTTACTACATCTCGCACTAGGTTTATCTACTTTGTTGATCACGACGATAGGTTTTGCCTTTGCTTCTAACGCTTTCTTTAAAACGAATCTTGTTTGTGGCATTGGTCCTTCATAAGCATCAACAACAAGTAATACGCCATCAACCATATTCATAATACGTTCTACTTCGCCACCAAAATCAGCATGTCCTGGTGTATCAAGAATATTAATTCGATAGTCTTTATAGTCTACTGCGGTAGTTTTGGCTAAAATCGTAATTCCTCTTTCTTTCTCTAAGGCATTAGAATCCATTGTTACATTAGAGGTATCTTCGTTTTCTCTAAACATTCCACTTGTTTTTAATATTTCATCGACTAATGTAGTCTTCCCGTGGTCAACATGGGCAATAATCGCAATGTTTCGTTTTTTCATAATTTCACTTCCTATATAAACATCTTGCTCATTATAACATATTTTTTTCAGAATTTCAAAGTTTTTTTGCGAAAAGAGAAAGAGAATAGATTTTTTTTAGTCATCTACTCTCTTATCTATTAATAAATTCTTTTTTTCTTGATAATGTTCAAAACCGCCAATCAAGTCAACCACTTGATAACCAAGTTCTGTTAGATAATTACACACTTTTCTACTTTTAGTACCGCAGTCACAGTAGAAATAATATTTTCTATCTTTAGTTAAATAATTATCTGGCATCATCATCAAATATGTATAAGGAATATTTTTAGCACCTTTTATATGGTTTAATACATATTCATACTTATCCCTAATATCAATTAAATTTTCATTAGTAGTAATGGTATCTATTTCTCCTATATCCATAGAGTCATACATCATATCACCACTATATTATATGTCAGAGGGATGATATTGTGTAGGAACTAATTTTGACTGTTTTGATGAAAAGTCATTTCACTAATCTTATCGATGGTAATTATCTTCGTCTTCATTTTGCACTATAGGAACTTCTGAAATTCCTAATGATTTCAGCTCTTCATTATATTGTTCGAGAAACGTTTTAGCATCTGCAATATCTTGTTTTATAGCAGAATAATCTATTTTATCAATTTCTGAATGTGATTCTTCATATCCATCAGCATTATTTCCTTTATGTTTGATATTTTCAATTACTGAACTTGGTATTCTTGTTGTCATGCCTAAAGCTTCTAGTTCGCGATTATATTGTTCTATTATGCTTTCTGGATGATCTGAATAAAAATTGTATCCGCCCTCTTTTTCAATTTGTTCATGAATTTCTATATCTTTTTCTACTGCTTTAACTATATCTTTATTAATATCAAAGCTAAACACTTCATCCGATAATTTTTCATATTCTTGAAGTATTGAATTAGCTTGATTTAATATTTTTGATGCTTCTTCTTGGGCATTCGTTTCATCAATTTTTATATCGAAACAATTAATATAGTCCTGTAACTCATTTAACGCATTTATTACGACATCCATTAAATAAGAAGAAATAACCCTTCTTAATGAAGACTGAATATAAGAAATATTACATCTTGCACAATTCTGATAAAATTCTACCATTTTATTATTATAAGTAATTCCTATATTACCAATAGTAGCTTTTAGTAGCTTTTCTATCAGTATGTTGTTCAAGAGTTACTTTTACGTCATTTACTCTTTGAATAAGCCGAGAACGTTGTTGCCTTTCTAATTCTAGTTCTTGTTGATCTGTCCACATAAATAATACACCTCATTTTTTTATTTCTTTTTCGTCTATTTTTTTACCTACTAATTATAACAACTAATCATCAAAGAAATCATCGAAGAATTGATCGTCGGTAACATCAATTTCTTTTTCTGGAATTTTATCCTCGTGAATGATTGGATTTTCTTTTGGTGCTATATTTGGTGTTGACGTATCTTTTGGCACCGGTTGACTATTCATGACTGGAGTGACAACAGCTTCTGGAGTTGGTTGATTTCCAAAATGTGGCTTTGGCGCATCTTGGAATTGCCTAATAAAATCATCGACATCTTGAATATTATTTTTGACTGGCTCTGAAACTGGACGTTTAGGGTTCAATAAATCTTCAATGCTCATTGCGTTTGTTGACTGTTGTTCTAGAACCGGGTCTCGATGTGGTGGCATTTCTTTTTTCTCTACTGAGAAATTAAAATCTGGTTGCTTCATCTCCGTTTCTGGTGGCGCTATCTTGATATCAGATGATGGTGAAGCAGGTGGTGTAGCTACTGAAGAAGTTGTTGACATATTATTAGTTGGTAAAGGCCCCGTAGAATTAGGAGATGATACTTCTTCTTGTTCCTTTGGAGGTTCAAGCTTTACCTCTTCTTTAGGTGCTTCTGCTATATTATCCTCAGCTGAAATTGGTTTATTTTGGGCAGCAAGTTGTTCTTTTTGACGTTTTTCTTCTGCTTCGATTTCAGCAATTTTGGCATCGATTTTCTTTACTAAATCATCAACATTAAATCCAGAGTTTAGTGCTCTGCTTTGGGTTGGAGCTACGCCTGGCTTTTGCGTAAATGGATTTTGAGGAGCAGAATTCATCCCCCCTAAGCCACTTGGCGAACCACTAGGAAACATTCCGCTTGGGAATCCACCTGGCAACATTCCACCACTTGGGAAACCACCCATACCAGACGCGATTCCACCAGGCATCCCTCCAGGTACTCCGGATGCGCCTGCACTATTCATAGCTTCCATCATTTTTTGATTTCTTTTATCCATAACAAATTTTCGTAAATCGAAAACATGCACTTCTTGTTTTTCCCGATGTGGATAAGTAGCTTTTGGATATTTTTTGCCAAATTCCATCTGATAATACGGAACAAATTTAGTTTTAAACGGATTCTTACGCATTCTCATGATAATTACTTCGAATTGTTTCATTCGTTGTAAATCACTGATGGTCACTAATGGAGTTGAAGCCGTTTTATCATCTTTTTTCGATTTTACCTCCCCACACATCTTAGAAATTTCTTCCAACGCTTTCAACTCGGTTGTAATCAAATAAATGATATTTCCACAGTTACCCTTGATAGTTTCTGCATTCTCTTTGCCATATACTTGGTCTAGTTGGGCAAAGTTTTGAATGATCATGGTAAAACGAATCTGCCGAGAACGAGCTGCAGTAATCATTGTCGTAATATCTTTTAATGGTGGCATATTAGCAAACTCATCTAGTAGAAAATTGGTTCTGACTGGTAATTTTCCACCATTTTTTTGTGCCACACTGATTAATGTCTCATAACATTGTTTTAACAGAATAGTAACTAATGAGTGGTAAGTTTTCTTTTCATCTTGAATAACAATAAATAATACGGTTGGTTTTTCTCCAATTGATTCTAATTCAAAGTCACTATGACTAAGCATTTCTGATAGATTTTCACGAGAAGCAAATAATTTAATTTTTTGTTTAAATACAGAAATGATTGACCCTTTAGTTTCATTAGGTGCCATAATGGTACCAGATGCATTCGTATAAGCAGGAGAAGCTGGATCTTTAGTATTAAAATATTCTTTAATGAGTGTTGAACCACCTATTTTATCTTCACCTACAGTAGTCATTAAACTGATACTGTTCAAATTGACATTTTCTTCGGTTGTATCTTCGAATAATCCTAAAGCAAGTCCTGAAAAATAGTCAGCAGAGGTTTTCTCCCAGAACGGATCAGCATTACCTGATTTCTCTTCATAAAGAATATTGGCAGCCAAGTCATCTAATAACTCAATGGCTTTATCTTGGTTACCACTGCGGTAAATTCTATATGGTAAAGAAAGAGGATTCCATGAATTACCATCTTGTGGATCACGGAAATTTAAAATTAAAACATTATATCCCTTTTCTCTTAGCATATTTGAAGTTTGTTCATAAATTTCCCCCTTAGGGTCAGTGATAATCATCGACTCCCGTTTTTTGGCTAATACTTCTACGGTTGGGAAAATAACGGTTTGGGTTTTACCACTACCAGTAGCACCAATAACTAAGTTATGATATTCCCCGTTATCGACCCATACTTCATCTTTTTTGATGATTAATGGTACTCCCGCAACATCGGAAGTTTCAGCGCGAGGATTAACTTTGGCTACGCCTTTATCTTCTTTGATTTCTTTTTCTTTTGCCCAATGACTATATCCTTTAGAAGACTTTTCGGTTCCAAATCCAAAACCTTTTTCACGTTCAAAAAAATAAGAAGAAACAGACATGAAAATACCTGCTAAGAAGAGGATATAGAATACTAAAGTACCTACAATACGGTTAGGAGCAAAAGCAGGAAAAGGATTAAGTCCAAAAAATCGTCCATTAATAGCAAGCTCCGGGAAATTTAATACTGCTAAACAAACTACATATAAAAGAAAAATGGCAAACAGAATAAATATGACTACATCTGATGCATCAGCTTTAAATTTTAATTTCATACTTTAACCCTCTTCCTACTAGATTTTATTAGCTTTTTTGTTTTTTGTTTTAATTACAAAGTAGCTTATACCTATTATACCACCAATTCCTCCGATAACAGTAGCAACAAAAATAATTGTTTTTACTAATCGGTTATCATAATTAAATACATAATCATTTTTAGCTAAAATCATTTGAATGCTCTTATCAGAAGCATTATTTTTATCGATTTCCCAAATATATGTATGCAATTGCTTTTTATCCGCGTTATGAGAAATTACTTTATGATTTGTTTTTATACGAATAGTTAATTTATCCATATTCAAAAATTGATCAAAGCAAGTTGCCCCTTTACTAGTTGCTAAAACATATTGATCTTCTTCTGATAATACATTAACTAATTCAAAACAATTTTTTAGTAATACGGAATTCCCATATTCTGTTATTTTACCGTTATTTTCTACAAACAATTCAATATCTTCTTGACTGGATTGATCTTTTACTTTTACATCATCATCGCCTGCACTTTGTTTGTATTCTGTTAATGCTCCTTCTAAACTATCTTTTGCAGTGGTTTGAAATTCATCAATATATTCGTTATTTTTAGCATTTAATATTGCTTCTTCTGTAAATTTATCATTATATATTTCTACCTGATAAGTGACATCACATCCAGTAGTAATCAAGAGAAATAAGCTAAGTATTAATATTTTCTTTTTCATTCTATTACCCCAATCTTCGAATATGGGAAGGATTCCCTACTGCATTTTCAACTATGCCGGTTTTAGAACTCCAAGCATGGATACGAGTACCTTCTCCAGAATAAATCGCAACGTGGTGAATACCATTTTCATCACTATAGAATAGGAGATCCCCTGCCTTAGCTTCAGAAAGACTAGCTACTGGTGTACCATAATTTACCATAGCTTTTGAACTGTGAGGAAGACTGATATTAAATAAATCTTTTACTAAAGTCATAATAAATCCGGAACAATCTGCCCCATTAGTCAAACTTGTACCACCCCATACGTAAGGGTTTCCAATATATTTTCTTGCCCATTCTACTAGGATTTCACCATCAAAGGAATCGTAAGTTTCACCAGGTGGAATTTGACTACCAGTACCAGTATTTTCTTGGCAAATTAGATCTGCTTCTTCACCATTTTCACTATTTACCATTGCTGTTATTTTTACACCATCTGAATAAAAATATTGAAGAATATCTTTATAACTTGCCCCTTGATTAGCCATATAATTGGCTACTAATTGACTCATGCCATGAGCATGTCCCCCGCCTGGGATAAAATAATTTTGCCATGGGCTAGATGGAATCGATATTTGATGTGTTTCTCCGTTTGGCTGCTTAGTATACGTAACTGTACAAGTTCCTCCAGAACAAGTTGAATCAGGGCAATCTTTATCTTGATAACAATATGAATCATACTCTGATAGGAAAATACTACCATTATAAGTTAATATTAAGCCTTTAGTTGCTTGGGCTGCTTCTATAGCTTTTGCACCTGGGTTAGGATCAAAAGTCTGAGCATTTTGACTGTTTTCGATAGAATTTTGACAGAAATTTGTTCGTTTAAGAACATAGGTTCTAGCTGCGATTGCATTAGCCTTCATAGATTCAATTCCAGCCCCAGCATTTTCATGTTGAAGAACTCCGGCTATATAACTTTCTAAATCATAGACTCCTGCCCCTTCTCCAGTAACTGTGACACCGTTAGCGCAAGTAGCTTGAATTGTCTCATCTGCACATACATTACCACTATAATCACAATATTGTCCAGGTCCCATTTCATGATATAGTAAATAAATATTCTCTATCATTTCATTTATTTTCTCATACCGTTCTGTACCCTCTTGTGGTGGATTACTGCCTGTCGGTAAATATTCCGCGTAATAATCACCGATAAAAGAATCCATTAAATTCCAGTAGTAGACACTTTCCATATCGTTTAATTCTCCAATAGATAGTGACTTCTTTTCTTCAGGAATAGTAATTTTATCTTTGTCACAGATTACTTCTGGTGGGTCTAATTCATTTCCATCCTCATCTTCCAAGCGGACTAAGAATGGTGGACGATATAAAACGTACTCTATATTTCTTTCTTTATTAGCTTTTTTAGTTAAAAAATTAAATAAACCAACTTCCAAGTCATTACGTGCAATCTCTCTTAGTGTTTGACTGGAACGAACAGGGGTCCCCGCACCAGCTGCGATGATTTCTTGGATAAGACTAGCAATACTACTTTTTTCATATTCAAAGTTATCCACAGTATCCTCATCGACCGTCTGATAGACTTTATCCGATTCTGTTTCGGGATTAGTACAATATTTTATCTCAGTACCATTGTAAGGATTAACCGTAGTCCACTCTTTATCTAGACCATATACTGTCCGTTTTATTTGCATATTGGCTAATAACTCTATCTGTTTGGTCATTTTTCTATAATCATGGTTATAAGTAAGTTCGGCGCCGTCTGGATCTTCTGAATCAATTCCTTCCTCAAGGTAGTCATCATTTAACATATTGACAGTTAAGGTAGCTGTAATTAAATTTATATCGATACAAATCCCATATTTTTGATTAAATTCCGCTTGAACTTTTTCTAATGTTTCATAATATTCTAGTTCCCATTCCTCATCTGATTTATAACCAACTAAAGTTTTTAAGTTATCCCATGCATTTCCGAAAAAATCAATTACTGTTTGGGCAGGTCCTAAAATAACTCCAATAACTCCTAAAACGGCAACGATAATGAACAAAAATCCTACTGCATAACCGGCTATTGGCAATAAAAATTTCCAATGTTTTTTGATAAACCCGTTTACTGCAGCACTTCCACTACTATTTCCATCGTTAGTATTTTCATTTGAAGAATTATTATTTTTCGCTCCAAGAGATAAAGAATTCTTTTTAGAATTTTGCGCTGATGGTTCTTTATCTTCTAGTCCTTCTCTTTTTATTCCTTCTCTTTGCATGGAAGGATCTTTAGGGGCTGATGAGGAACCAGTTGAAGTTCCTGTTGTTCCTGGTGTACCTCCACCCATAACATCCATTCCTTTATTTGCAGCATCTAGTACACCAGATTTATCTGCTGCTTGAGAAGCTCTTTTCATGGCAGGATTTTTGTTAATTGCATCCCCTGCCCTTTTTTCAATTGCTTGTCCTAACTTAGTCTTACTAGCAACATCATAGATTTTACCCCCAAGTGCTCCTCCAAAGTAAGTAGCGGCGCCTTTACCAGCAGTATGAGCGACTTTTTGTGCGGAGTCTTGTTGCTGATTATTGGTATTATCTGCATTATTTTTTCTGGCTTTATATTTGGTATTATTTTCATCATCGCCCATATGAAATCACCACCTTACTTCAGTTTTTTCTTCTATAGACCTCCACCAGATCCAAATGATTCTAATTCTTCTGGGGTCAAAATAATATTAATTTGCATTCTTCGACTACCACAGACAAACAAAGCTTCGCCTTGAGAAAATCTTTTAATACTTTCTTTTTCATTATCATTTAAGTCTATTAGCCGACCAAGATCTTCAGCTGCCTGTTTTTTAAGCCCCATAACTAAATAATAAGACGCATTATCAAAAATTGCTTTTCCTTGTGTAATAACTGTCGGTGTAGCGAAATCACTTGGCTGTTGAGTAATGATAATTGAACCAGTATTATATTTACGGGCACGTCTTTGCACTTGAGCTAAGAAATCGGCACCAAGGGAATTCTGATCAGATAATAACACGTGTGCTTCGTCCACCATTAGAATTGTATTTACATCTTTATTTAAACATAAGCCCCAAGCATATTTTAAGATATTGAAAAATAATGCGTTCCTAATATTATCTGCTGAGTTCATTAATTCCTTAATATTGAACACGATAAAGTCAGTTTCTGATTGTACGGTAGTATGTCCGTCAAAATAGTATTTTAATTCTTGAGTTAATGGTCGAATTTTTAACTCCAGTTTTTCCATAATCATTCTCTCCTGCGTACGATCAGTCATAGCAAGTAATCTTCCTTTAATTGTTTCATAAACATCAGAGAAAGTTGGATAGTCGCTTGGACCATAATTATAAAAATCACTATTAAAATCGATACCAAAACGTCGATATGTATCTTGAACTACCTCGCTAAACATAGTAAGTACATCTTCTTCAATGGATGGATCGTAATAGCGCATAAAACCTTTTAAAAACTGTAGAGTTCTTGTTAATACGGTATAGCCTAATCCTTCTTTAATTTCATCTTCATCCGCATCAATAACAATTTGAAGAGGATTTACCATTCCATATTCTCCGCCTTTTCCTAAGTCGATACTATCCCCACCAAAAGTCATTGTCATGTCATAGAGTTCATTTTCCGGATCAATAGCTACAATCTGATATCCATTTCTAATGTGACTACGTAACATTAATTTAGCTGCAGTAGATTTACCACTACCTGATGTACCTAAGATGATTAGATTGGCATTATTACGATTATTTTCTTTTTTCATCTGATACAAGAATTGATTAAAAAGAATAACACCTCCTGAAAAATCTACACCAAGCAAAGTAGATAGTCCCGGATCTTTAATACTATCAAATATATATGGATACATTGCAGCTAGAGTTGGTGAAGGAATTGGGGTTCCAATTCGCTTTTCAACATCTTGAGATGGGAAAATTGGAATAATCGACTTTAATATTTTCTCTTGTTCAAAGCGAAGAGAAATACCACGTAATTCCATCGCATCTAAATAATTTTTTACATTGATCTTTCTAAGTTCTAGATCTTCTTTGGTGTCCGCTGTGATCATAACATGTAATTGGAAATCAAAAATCTTGGACTGCGAGCTAGCGAGCATGGTGATAAATGATTCTAGTGATTCGTAGTCCAGACGAATTCTCTCTTTGGTCGTTTGATCTTTTTCTTCTTGATATCTAACTTTTAAATCCGCTATTTGTTTATTTAACATTTTGGACATAGAAGCAAATGGCATTGGGATATGCTTGGCTACAATTTTAATTCCAGACATGCTAGTTAAAGAAGCTAAATATCCCGGATAAATATACTTAGGATAAGCAACAATTGTCAAAATAGTAGCGTATTTATCACTAATAAAGAAATCGCTTGGATTAAAATGTATGCCCTTAGGGGCTATTTCTGATTTAAAGATACTCATGCTACTGACACCGTCCCAAATGTGGTTGTTTTACCACCATTTAAAAAATTATCTAAAATAATTCTTAAATCTTCATTGCTTGTCTGTCTAGCCATCAATCCAGCTTGTGCTAAACCACTAATTAGAGATCTAACTTTCTTCTGAAGTAATTCTAAATTTTTTTCTTTAAATAAAATGTAATATTCTGTGTCGACGACATTGTTACTCATAAAGAAATTTCCCTTCTGGATATCTTGATTAATTAATTTTCGAATTGCTGGATTCTGTTGATTTTGATAAAGTAGTTGAAGTTGTGATAGATAAATCGATATATCAACCGGTCTATCGGCAACTACTAACCAAAATTCATAATCAATTGTATTGTAGAAGTTTTTTAACGCGGTTATGATCCCCCCCTGTGCCTCTTCTTCTAGGATAAAAATATTTCGAGGAGTAATTTTTACACCACTTACTTTTTCTTGATTGGGAAGAATAATCATTCCATTAGAAATAGACTGAATATTAATCCAATTTTCTGTCCATTTGCTTTGATTCTGTTGACTCATCTAGAATACACCAACCTTTCCAAATATATATTCTTCTTTCAGTAAAAAACTGATAAATTTCAATAATTAGCTGAAGCATATTATGATAATATGCAACTGGGGCTACCAATAACGAACATACTATTCCAGGTGTTACCGATAGTACTGCCGCCCAAGTTTGTTCCATAGGCATTACTGCTACTAGAATTAATGTTGTAAATACACCAACCCCAAATATGATTAAATCCATCGGCCTGAACAAACCGAATATGTACTGTCCCCTTTTTACATTAGCCGGTATTAAGTAATTGTTCATCTAATATCACACTCTTTTCTATTTTTTGTGACTAAATTTAGCATCCGCTTCTGCTTTAGCATTCGCGCGCTTCCCAGTGATAACATCTCTTGTAATTGCATCTTGCGTTTTCTTTACCGAATCACGACCACTTACAGTGAAAGTTCCGCCAGGATAATAAGATCTTGTCACACCAGCATCACTCACGCTAACCGCTTTTGCTTCAGCATCTGCAATTTGAGCACTAAGCGTTTGATCAAAGTTAGCATCACTTACCGTTTGTTTAATATAGTCATCCTCATTAGTTTTTTGAAGATACCCCCCATACATTTCAGCTGCTTGCATACTAACAGTTTCATAGTTACCTGTTCGTCGATTCATAACTTGGAAACTAGCGGCACCTGTAGAGGAAGCTGCAGTCTTTGCGGCCATAAATTCTTTATAATTAAACATCATTCCAGAGTTCTTTATAAATTCGCCAGAAGTCTTATCACTTTTTACCATTTCTCCTTTTACACGGTTGCCAATACTATCAAGAGATTTATTGAAATCTTCAAGGTTTTCAATTTTTCTTTTACCAATATCTGCCGCATTTTGACCAGTAAAGAGTGATTGCAAAGATGCAGCTGTTCGTCCACCAAAAGTAGATCCAGCTGCCCCCATTGCCAAAGCTTGGGCATTTCTTTTATTCATAGCATCTATAGCTGCTCGACTGGCATGATCTTTTGCTCCTAAAGCTGCGGTTGCTCCAGTAGCTGCTCCCGCAACCCCACCAAATAATCCAGCGCCAAAATTTTTCGCTCTATTGAGGAATCCATGTTTTTTACCATTTGTTTCATCAGCTAGATAACTTGCTCTTCCAGCGGCAGCTGCAGATCCTATTGCACCTGCTCCTATTGCACCAGCTGCTGCAACTTTTGCTAGACCACCAAATAACCCGCCTCCTTCTTTCTGTTTTATACCTAAAGCATCTGTAATGAATTTAGGCGCTTGCTTGGCAAAAAAGATCAAGCCAATTATTAAAAACGCAACTACAGTAGCATTTCTTATCCAGCCAATATCACTGATAATCTCGAATTTTTTTCCTAAAACTACTTCATCTATCATGAAAAGTACAAAATATAATATACCTAGTTTAATAAATAAATCCGCCCAAGTAGATACTAACATTTTCACCCATGAAGCAAAGGCGCCATCTTTTGCTGACTTTGGGTCAATATAACTAATAATTGGTATAGGGGCCATCATTCTCAGAATAACTAATTTGAACGTCCTAATAGCGACATCCACTGCTATACCTATCAACACTACTGTCATAGCAATCGCGATGACCATTCCGATAATAGGATAGTAGCGATACTTATATTTTGAATTATCACTCGGATCTGGCTCAGTAAGAACACTTATGGCTCCAGCTACTGTATTGATATGATTACTTTCCATATTTTCTGCTGTTTCTTCGCCTAGAGAGAGTTTGAAAAGTTGCCAACTTATCGTATCCGCAACGCTTTCCATTTCATTGCCCACTTCATCTGCGCTACTTTGTCCAATAATAATTCGTGGTAATGCTTTAAATAAAGGTTCTTGTACCCTATCCATTAAATTAAACACAGTGGGAAGACCAATCAACATACATAGTACAACGATTGTTCTTGTTATCATTTTTCCCATTCCTTTTTCTTTGTCAGCAATTTTTTCTGGATTTACCAAGTATCCTAACAAAGAAACAGTGATTTTAAATAGCATAAATATTCCTAATAAAATATATATTCTATCTTCAAAGCTTTCGTATACTGCGGAATCAAGGACTTTTGCATTAGCTATATCAAAAATCCCTTGGATGATCCATCCAAATACTGTATAGGCTACGCTATCCAATGCAGCAAGAAAATTAATTATTAGATTAATTCCTATACTTCTTTCTGTAAACATATTCTACCTCCTATTTGATTCCACATAATGGATCTACTCCAACCTTATCAATAAAATGAAGTATATAACTTAGAACAGTCGGAACAAAGAAAATAGCAACACAGATAATAGCTCTTTTTATAAACTTGCTTCCTGCCTTTTTTAATGCCTCTTTATCGTCCAATAATACTGCTTGTCCAAAATCAACACTTCCTAATAATAAAAGTAAGATTGGGGCCGCAATTTTTACATAACCAAAAATTTCGTCAATTATTGATAGTAACTCATCCCCTAATATCCCTTCACAATTTAAGGTAATATTTCCCCCAAAAGTAATAGATTCAATTTTATCTTTAAACATCTCAAAACTATTATCTACTGAATCATTTATTTGATCGGTATTTTGAGTTAAATCATCTAATAATTCGTCTTCTTCATCATCACTGATACTATCATTAACAGATGCCTCTTTTATACAAGCTCTAACTTTACTCTCAGCACTACTAACCAGCGAGCTTACATTTAAATATAAACTATCTATTTTATTTCTATAGTATGATTGGGCCTTTTGCCTAATATCATCATCTGTAACTGATAAGCGGCAATTTTGATAAGAAGCTTTGGTATCAGATAAAATACTTTCTAAGACATCCTGAGGTAATGTTTGATCTGTATAGTTACTAATTTTATTGGCTAAATTTTCAATTTGGTTAAGTGGTTGATTACAAAACTTTTCAATTTCAGTTTTATCTGTTCGACCACTTGGATCTAATTCTATATTTCTAATTGAGCCTCTCAAATTTTCATAATCTTGTTCAATGCCAAGTGTGGTATTATTTACTTTTTCTTTAATTAACTGATCAATTTCACCTTCATTGGAACATTGACGATTTTCGATTGCATCATAACCACCAGTATCTTTACCATGACAAATTGACAGAGGTTGAGTTACACCACTAATCCAACTAAAAACTTTACTGCCATTACAATCAATTGAACTTGGCATCACAGTTAAAGCAGTACCAGTAAAATTTTGGGCAATATATATTCTTGGACAATATCCATCTGGTGTCAATTTAATACTTACATTACAATTAGTTCCAGTACATCCATTATCTAAAACATCATGGACCTGTTCTTTCTCCCACCCAAATGCTGTTTTCATTGTCGATAAGAATTTTTCACTGTTACGATCACCTTTAATAAGTGGACCTTGCATCCAAAGATTCTTTCCTGTCTTATCTAAAATATTCTCTACATTTTTTTGAGTTAATATCAAATTTTCTACACTGTTTTCTGAACACTCGTCATCTTCTATAGTACCATTCACATCAGCGTCATAACAATTTCTACTAATACTGGTTGATAATATTAACTCATCATTTTCGTTTACGGAAAATTGTATTTTAGAAGGGTTACCATCAGTCTCTGTGTTTATATCATACTCATACGTACAAGTAGTAGGTTTAGCCTCTACTTTATCTATTAATAAAAAAAAGAAAACAAAAAAACATAAAATTATACTAATTCTATTCATCATTATTTTTTTATTCATAATATTCCCACCAAATCAAATATACTATTGAAATTATTATAGCATAAAAAAAATAATAACAAAATATAATTTTGTTATTATTGTTATTTCCTTCAATTTCAAAAGTAAATTGATATTTAAAATATAATTATACA
>OGQX01000457.1_pt1 | contig 45919 bp, 34 predicted proteins | sample 1553291 | NCBI WGS metagenome assembly OGQX01 (sample SAMEA2580030, study PRJEB22360) | human gut metagenome | biome: human gut; feature: human-associated habitat; material: faeces | place: Denmark | collected 2008/2010
GCTAAGACTTTACGCCCTTCATGATTGCCGTATCACTCGAAATGTCGGATGAACCTTTAATGCTTTGTCCGGCCGTGTTGTCCATTATCTTGTCTCCTTTTAAATCCTTGATGTGGCATGAGTCTACGGCATAGGTAGAATCGATGATACAAACCGAGCAGCCAGTATCTATCAATCCCGGGACGTTGTGGACCGAGCCGCCGTCAGAAAGAGTTACATCCGTGTACATCCACTCTCCCTTCATTGTTATTTTGGATTGGCTCCAAGCATTTAGTGATAACAATGCCAGGAAGAGAATCAGAAGTAGTTTATGGTTCATTGCCTTGTCTTCTGCTTTATATGATAAGTATGCAAGTGCAAAGTTAGATATAAAAGCCGAGCTGGGCAACAATGTCCTAAAGAAATTCAGAGTTGTTGTACAGCTTCTCCTTTCCGATTCTTGCCCAATATTAACGCCTTATTAACACCCTGAGAAAGAAAAATCCCTTGTAAATCATTGATTTACAAGGGATTTATAGTGTAAAAGGGTACCCAGACTCGGGGGCGCGAATACTGAATTGGAGCAAATGATAATGTATTTAGAAACGTTCAGAATTATCTATTATCGTTTGATTATCAACATGTTGCGTATATCATAACTTTCAGAGTCGTTCAGCCTTATTTGAAAATATTTGGGAGATATGGAGCAAATATGGAGCAAATTATCTATCTTTGCAACCGTAATCATAACCCCTTATCACAACGACGATTATGACAATTAGATTTCTTATCCGCACATCGGTAAAGTTCAAGCCAACAGATTTGGAATCCAAGGTGCCACTGTCGCTACGCTTCAAGGAAGGCACATCCATCGACAAGTTCCTTGTCACGAAGATCTTGGTCAATCCCAATCTCTGGGACAGCAAGAACCAGCAAATCAAAAGTCGCATGGTCTGCGATGAGGAGATGCGGCAGATGGTCGACACGGAAGTAACCGCCATCCGCCGTTTCTTCGAGGACGCTTACCAGCACGACCGCGACAATATCGACAAGAACTGGCCGAAGCTCATCCTTGACAAGTATTACAATCCATTAAAGTACAAGCAGGAGACCGTAGAGGAAAAGAAAACGCTGCTGTCGCTATACGACTATTACCTTGAGATGCATCCGCTGTCGGACATTCGCATACGGAACAACCGTGTAGTCATGCGCGTGCTGCAGCGTTATGAGCTCTTCGTGCGCCTTACCCATCCGCGTAAGCGGAAGTTCACCTTATATATAGATGACGTTGACCAGACGATGCTTCACGACATCTGGAAGTATGTGAAGAACGAGCATATCTATCGCGACAACTATCCTGAGTTGTTTGAGGCCGCACCAGAGAAGCGACCGTCCAAGCCACGTGGCGAGAACACGCTCATCGACTACTTCTGCAAGATACGCACGTTCTTTCGCTGGTGCTACGACAACGGACTGACACAGAACCGTCCCTTCGATAAGTTTCACCTCGATGAGCCCGTCTATGGCACTCCCGTGTTTATCACCCTTGAGGAAAGGGACAAACTGCTCGATACCGACTTCTCTGATGATGCCCGGCTCGCCCTGCAACGCGACATCTTCGTTTTCCAGACACTCATAGGCTGTCGCGTGAGCGATCTTTATGCACTGACCCGTGACAACATCATCAACGACGCAGTAGAATATATCGCGGGCAAGACGGTTGACGGCAATCCACGGACGATCCGCGTACCACTGAACAGCATCAGTCATGCCATCCTTGACAGATACAAGAACAGAGAGGGAAAAAGTCTGTTCCCATTTACTACACAGCAGGACTATAACGAGGACATCAAGGAGGTATTTAAGCGTGCGGGGCTTGACCGTATGGTAACGATTCTCAACCCTACAACACGCCGGCAGGAGCAGAAGAAACTCTACGAGGTGGCATCGAGCCACATGGCGCGTCGCACTTTTGTAGGTAACCTCTATCTCGAGACCAAGGACAAGGGCTTGGTGGCAACGCTCTCCGGTCACGACCCTAACAGCGATGCCTTCAACCGCTACTGGGCTCCCAACGAAGAAGTGAGGCAAGAGATGATGGAGAAATTGGAGAGGGTAACCGACAAAAAGCCAGTGGAGCCCAATACGACTAAGCAGGCTTTCACCCCCGTTCATCCCGGTTCAATCCTCAAGCGACAGTTGGAATCCCATGGTTACAACACCAGGGACCTCTCCATGCTCATTGGCAGTACACCGGAGGCCCTTGAAAGCATTATCGCAGAGCAAAAGGCGATGACGGACAATATAGCGCAGGGACTTGAAATGGTACTCGGCGTGTCGGCTGGTATGTGGATGAACCTGCAAAGAGCATACGACCAAGCAATAAAATCGGAATGAGACGATAGAGTTAGCCATACCTGGCAATGAAAAGGCACACTTTCTTTTGCCGTTTCGCGTATTTCCATTATTTTTGCAACAGATACATACAGGCAGAACAGACGATTATGATAACGAAGGAAGAATTACGACAGCTCTTGAAGAGCACTGAGACATACCGAATAGAGCGTACAGTGTCCACTGGTAATAAAGACAAGTTCAGTGAGGCTATCTGTGCGTTCTCCAATGATCTGCCCGGCTCTCACAAGAACGGCTATCTGATAATAGGCGCTGAGGACGACGGTGAAATAAAGCCCGGCTTCAAGGTCACGGATGCCTTGCTGAAGAACATAGCTGCCCTTCGCTCGGATGGCAACATACTGCCGATACCGACCATGAGCGTTGACCGCTATGAGTTTCCCGAAGGTGAACTGCTTGTCTGTGAGGTGCAGCCGTCGCCGATGACACCGGTCCGTTATCGTGGTCGTGTGTTTGTGCGTATCGGGCCCCGACGCGACATCGCTTCCGAGGACGAGGAACGAATACTGACAGAGCGACGTACGGCCAACATGGCTACATTCGATGTCACTCCGTGTCTGCGCGCCAAGCTGTCGGATTTGAATGTTGACATGATACGCAATGGCTACCTCCCCAAAGCCGTTGACGCTGACGTGTTGGCTGCTGACAACAGAAGTCTGGAAGAACAGATGGCATCGGTAGGCTTGTACGATATGGACAGTCTTTGCCCGACAAACGCTGCTGTGATACTCTTTGCTCACCGTCCGAAACAGTTTATACCCGGTGCATACGTGCAGTACGTGAAGTTTGGCGGCAACGACAAGGCCTCCGACATACTCAATGAGCGTATGTTCACAAGCTGCTTGTTTGACTTGTTGCCCAAGCTCGACACCTTTACGGAGAACAGTGTCGTAACGACGAGGCCGGTGCCAGTGACTGCCTTTCGCGAGGAGCAAGTCGTCAACTATCCGCGGGAAGCTATCAGGGAGCTGCTACTGAATGCTGTCATGCACCGCGACTACAGTTCCAACATGCCGATACGCTATTACGAGTTCAGCGACCGTTTGGAGATAATGAATGCAGGCGGACTATATGGCAAGGCACGCCCCGAGAACTTCCCCTATGTCAACGACTACCGCAATCCCATCATAGCCGAGGCATTGAAGAACCTTGGATATGTGAATATGTTCAACCGTGGCGTGAGCCGCGTGAAGGAGCTGTTCAAGGAAAACGGCAATCCGCCTATAGACTTCAATGTAGACAAGATCACAGTGTTTGAAGTGGTGGTGAAGCCGAACAATGAAGTTAAGAAAGTAAAGGCTGGACATAAGGGGCGTAAGAAACTTATACCGAGCCAAACAGAATTCAACAAGTTGTTGCAATACTGTTCTGTACCAAGAACAATGCCCGATATACTTGGATTTATGGGATATAGTGACAGAACCAAATTCAGAAACAAGTATCTTAAGCCTTTGCTTGATGAAGGCAAAATAGAAATGACGAACCCAGAACATCCGAGAAGTAGTATACAGAAATATAAAACTGTTTAAACTTAGTGCCGAAATAACTTGGTGCCTAATTTTATTTAGGCACTAAGTTTAAGATCTTGATTTTATTTCTTAACTAATTATCACTCAATACATTATCCCCGATTTATGCCTTATCCTATCTTGGTCCCTAAATTCTTTTTAGGCACCAAGTTAGGGACCAAGTTGAAAAGAACCGATTAACTTTCAACACTCTTATTATCAGTAAATTAGCCTATAATCATCTTAGCCCCTTATCTATAAATGAATTTAGGGACCAAGTTAAGGCGCCAAGATAACTGGCACCAAGTTGGAGCAGCGGCATTGCCAATCACCCTCTTTCCAAGAAAGGTATGGTTGCGGCAACATGTAGCAGTGGACATTGCGGCAACCGGGAGCTTGCTATAGGTATACTCGTTTCCGAATCTTTGTGAACAAGTTTTAATTTAGTGTCTATTTTGTTAATATCTGTTCAATTTGACGCTTTCTCCGAAAATTTATTCCGAGGAAATGGAAAAAACATCCTAACTTTGCGGCTGTAAGGGGTCAAGACAAGCCCGACCATTTGCACATTATTTTCTTTTGGAGTCATTAGGCTCCGTTCATTTTAAAAATGTGCATATGGCAAGAGATCGAGTTTACATCACATCAACCTTATCATGGGTGCGGGCAAGACCGCCACCATGAAATTAGAACTATGGGCATACCGAACACAATGGGAGTGCCCACAAATGTCAGACTACTACTTACCACCTATTGCATGGCACATAAGTCCATGCAGCAGGATAATCCTAACTATCAATACCATATATTTCTTTATGAATACACCTGCCAATTTCAAAAACACAAGTCATGCCGGCGAGCGTGACTACGAAGCCTTACTACTGGCCCACGGCCTTGTCGATACTATTGAGAAACACAACGGCAACGTCCAGTTCATCATCTCCGCCAAGGGTGTGGAGACCCTTTGCCGTCTCGGCACGGCAGTACTGGCGATGATATCCTCTGCCCCAGGTCAGCAGGCACCGTCTGCCAACACGAAGGAAAAGCAAGACAGCGAAAAACTCGTCTCCAAGGGCGAGGTGAAGCGCATGCTCAAGGTTTGTGACACAACTCTTTGGACGTGGGCCAAGCGTAACTATCTTGTACCGGTGAAGATAGGCAGCCGTGTCAACTATCGGCTCAGCGATGTGAAACGAATCATGGAGGGATAGGATATGAATGATATGAGCAATCCCACATCCTGGCAGAAAGCCAGTCTGATAGGTGCTGAATTGCAAAGTGCCGAGCAGACCAGTGCAGGCGTTCCCACATCCGTAGGCATGCTCTCCATCAAGAGTGCCAACCGCACGCTGACGGAGGCAAGCATGACGGCGAATCCCAAGCAGCTCTACGGTGAGTTTTGGTTTGAGCATGAGATAGGCTGTCTCTTTGCAGACAGCAATGTCGGCAAGAGCATCCTTGCCATACAGATTGCCGAAGACATCGCCAAGACGGGTGAGACGGTACTCTATTTCGACTTCGAGTTGTCGGAGAAGCAGTTCCAGCTCCGTTTCACCGATGAGCAGGGCAACCTCCATCACTTCCCGTCCACACTCTACCGCGTGCAGCCCGACATGAATCTCATTGCGTCTATAGACGAACCTTTCGAAGACGCGTTGATGAGGAACATCGAGAATGTCGCGGTGGAGACAAAAGCGAGAATACTCATCATCGACAACATCTCTATTCTCTGCATGCAGATGGAGAAAGGCGAGGACTCCGCGGCACTGGTACAGCGGCTGCGGACATTAAAAAACAAATACGGCTTCTCTATCCTTATCATCGCTCATACACCCAAGCGCAACATGAGCATGCCAATCACCCAGAACGACCTCGCGGGCAGCAAGAAACTGTTCAACTTCATCGACAGTTGCTTTGCCATCGGACTCAGTGCGCAGGGCGGCAACATGCGTTACGTCAAGCAGGTTAAGGTGCGCAACTGCGAGATGCGGTACGGTGGCGACAACGTGATGGTCTGCCATATTGAGAAAGTCGGCACTATGGTGCAGTTCATCAACATGGGAACGGCACCAGAGCACGACCACCTCCGGATGGTCAACCGTGAAGAGCAGGTACAAGAGGCACGACTACTCTCGGCATCGGGACTCTCGCTTCGCGATATTGCCAGCCGCATGGGCATCTCCAAGTCCACCGTGGATCGTATGCTGCGTGAGGTCAGTGGTGTCCCAGACGGACAGAAGGGACAAGTGGGACAGACGGGACAGGACGGACTGTCCCAAGTGTCCCAACCGTCCCATCTTTCCAATGGGACAGCCGGTGGAAATGCCATAACCTGTAAGACGAATGATGATGGCACAGCATAATGACAGTATAGAGCCGATGTTTGTTCCTTTCGACTACGTCGTCAACTCATTCAGCCGAGAGAACAACCTCTTCCGCTTCTTGCGCACCGAGTGCCATGTCAGCGAGGATGACCTGATACGGCTGCAGTGCCGCTACCTCATCGGCTCCGCTAAAGACGGCAGCATCATCTACTGGCAACTGGACTTCAACGGTAATGCCCGTTCGGGTAAGATCATGCAATATGATGCCACAACGGGGCATAGGGTGAAGACCGCCCATGCTGTCAACTGGGTACACTCCAAACTTATTCAGACGGGAAAGTTGACCGGAGACTTTGTCCTGAGTCAGTGCCTCTTCGGGGAGCACATCCTCCACAGCGACCCTATAGATAATGTGGTGGCCATAGTGGAGTCGGAAAAGAGTGCTCTGCTCGGCTCGCTGGTCTATCCCCGATATACGTGGTTGGCAACGGGAGGGAAATGTAATCTGACCCCGCATAAGACAAGTGCGCTTGTCAACCGCACCGTCATTCTACTTCCCGACGTGGATGCCTATGATGAGTGGAAGGAGCGTGCAAGACATCTTTTCTTGCCCAAGCGCGTCATTGTTTCCGACCTTCTCCAAAGGATTGCCACTGATGATGAGCGTGAGAAGAAGATCGACATTGGTGACTGGCTCATTGACTTCTTGAAGGCAAGAGCCTCTGAGAAATGTGTGGACACTGACAAGGCAAAGCCTCCTTAGCATCTTCTGGGAAAGCCTCGCAGAGCTACCCTGCCTCAGCAGGGTTATAGCACACTATGACCCTAAAGGGACATGTGTGCAAGGGAACACATTTCCCTTGACCCTTTCGGGGGCGTTGCCCCTCGACCCCATTTTAAGAAGTATGACTATCCTAACCATTTCAACCATTTCTATACTATGAAAAAAACAAGTATCAACATCCAACCTATGAAAGCAGGCAGTGAGCGTCACAACCTGCGCCACAAGGAACTGAGTTATATCCGCAAGGACCTTTCCCATTTGAACGAGTCGTGGTTTGATCCACGCTACGAGGGAAAGAGTATGAATGAAGTCTGCGAAGACATAGCACATCGTTACAAGACCGCCGTCGGACAGAAGATGCAGAAAATCGCCCAACCGCTTCGTGAGGCTGTCGTCGTCATTGGAGACTCCACCACCATGGAGCAGCTGCGACAACTCGCCACAGCCATGGAACGGCAGTTCGGCATCAAAACCATGCAGATCCATATCCATCGTGATGAGGGACACAGCACTGCTCATCCGTCACAGAAAGGCGAAGAATGGAAGCCGAATCTTCATGCCCATATGTGTCTCGACTGGACAAAGCCCAACGGCAAGAGCCTTGCGCTGAACCAGCTCCACATGTCGCAGTTGCAGACTATGACTGCTGAAATCCTCGGCATGGAGCGTGGCGTCAGTTCCGATGTCAAACATCTCAATGCCGTACAATACAAGAACAAGAAAGAGGCGGAGCGCAGTCTTGCCTTGCAACAGCAGAACGAGAACCTGCAGGCGGAGATAGCGCAGTGTCAGGAGAGTAACGACCAGTTACGCTCTGAGAATGAGGAGTTGCTACAGAAAGCGGACCTCATCCGCAAGACAGTTGCTGAGCTCCAGTCGGAAGTCAGGAAGCTCAAGATTACGAAGAAAGGCAAGCAGGCCATGCTCATGGGACTCAACAAGGTCACCGACATCTTTGGCAAGTCCGACCTGCTCTTGGAGAAAGAGAAACTGCAAGGCAAGGTCAAAGAGGCTGAGGATACGCTTGCGCTTTGGCAGGGGAAGGTGGAGAAACTGAAGACCGATCTTGCACGGCGCACCGCCGAACGCGACAAAGCTTTGCAGGAGCTTGCGGAATGCAAGGAGCAGCTTGCTAAGGAACAGGAGGAGAACTATTGTCAATTCCTCTATATAAATAATGTGTCTTCCGAGTTGAGACAGATGAAGCGTGAGAAAAGTGCGCAGGAACGTGCCAAGCAGCCTCGAATGTATGGCATTCCCTCTGTCGTTGATATGAGCAAGTTCAACATCATGGAGGCATACCAAGCTCCTCCCAGTCTGTTTATTGGCATCGAGGGGTACGGTCGCATATCGAAGCGTGCTGAGCCTGAGGACGTTCGTGCCTGGCGTGCAGACGAGATTTCTAAGGAGGAGCTCATCGCCAAATATTTCTCACGAGAGATAGAAGTTGCTCTCACCCGTCGGCTTTCTCGGTTGAAAGGTGCCCGTCTGACGGCAGAGGTGAAGAATATCGAGAACACCATGTTTTTCCGCCTGCCCAGCATTCTCCGCATCCCTTGTTCGCAGAACATCCCGGCAGGCTCCACCTGTGGTGAGAATCCGAATGTCCGTCACCGCAGCCGCGAAGAGCTCCTCCGCGAGCTTGTCGACCAAGGCTATAACGTCAACCAGTATAAGCTATAACATATGTGACAACTCACACAATCACATTCTCACATACTAACAGAATGGATTGTGTGAGTGTGAGTCTGATTCGTATGGTGTTGGCGGGCACAATGATTTTATTTGAAAAAAGATCATCAAAGTGTTGTGTATCTGATTTTTTTGTTTTACTTTGCAATTGAGTTGTAAGCCGTCATCGGCTGAAAGCTCAAGACATTGTGGAAAAAGAAGAAGCGTTATGCTTTTCTTGTCAACGGTAAACCTGGTAAGTTTCATAATTGCACAAGAGATTAGCATAGTGGTTCTCACGCAATGCGTGGGCTGTTATCATTATATCTCGTGCAATAGGTTTTACCAGGACCTCTGTTGAAGAAATAATGCGTAGAGGTCCACGCTTTCTTCATGGCGAATGTAAAGTAGCCTTTGGATCGAGGCTTGGAAGGTAATGCCAATGGATTAATCTCAAGAACTCCCGCAGTATGATAAAATCACAAAAAGGGAAATGACGTTTGACAATTGGAAGTCAAGCAAAGTAATCACGACATTTGCATGATATGTCGTTTAAAACTATCATAATGTTTCTCTTAAAATTTTCTTGAAGAGGTCGATACTCTTTAGGAAAACTTCAATTTTCAGATAGGTTCAACATTAATCATAAAGTCCTGAATATGAAAAAGAAGATTTTGTACCTAATTATTGCGTTATTGTTGCCATTGGCAACTTTCGCTCAGAGTTCATTAACTCCTTACCAAAGAAGATCAAATCAAATTATCTTGAAGTACTACAAGATATTAGCTCAAGGATCAGGTGATAGACGATTTGCACTTCTCGGATACAATAGCTCAGATGTGGCTAAGGCTGGTTTTAACTTGGCCTACATGGAGTACGCTTACAAACATGGTGCGGCAGCGGCAAAGCGCCTCGTTAACGCAGCTAACGCGGAACTTAGGGCTGCAGAGAAGTTAAAAAACTCTGCAGACCGTCTTCGTGAGTTCTACGAAACAGACAAAGGTATGGTGTATAAAACCGTCAAAGACAAATTTGCATTATGGATGCAAAAGGGTGAGTTTGAAAAGCAAGCGGATTTTGAAGAGCGTCTGCGTGGTTCAACCAAGACAAAGTTTGGTGAAATCTGCGAAGATGCTTTTAATGATATTACAGACGTATTATTGCACGGATCAAAGGACAACTCTGAAGATGAAAAGATTAAATTTGAAAAGCAACTTGATACTTATGATTCAGAGAATGAGCAATTTACTATGTATTGTACATCTCACGGAGCATATACTGCTGTGGTAAAACTCCATATTCCTATCAGTGAAGCTCAAGATTTTAAAGAGACCTTTGAAGCTAATGATATTTTTATTGATAAAATCAAAGACGGAGTCTTTGTTGGCAATATTTTTGTGCCGACAGTGTTAGTTATCTCTCGTATTGGCCATGATAAATTGTATTTAGTTAAAGCCGATGGCATCATTGACTTAAACACGGAAGCGAGGGTGGATTCTAATAAAATGGAAAAATTCACCGTACCCTTTGACAAGCTGAATATTGATTGTGATGCTCTAAAAGGATATGTATACCATCATCAGGCTATATCCAATGATAATACAATCTATGATTATAACGATAGTTATGTAGAAGAAAAACCGTCATATCCAGGAGGAGAAGAGGCCTTTTATAAAATATGGAATGATGTGGTTTATCTGACAGATTCGGATATGACATATAATGAAGACGTACATATAATACTTACTATTGAGAAAGATGGAACAATTTCTGATGTTAAGGCTTACAGCGATACACAGCGATTGATTCCTTTGGCTCTCAAAGTACTCAAATCCATGCCAAAATGGAATCCTGGAAAAAATTCCGAACTTGATCCACTTCGTGTAAAATACGACTTCTACGCTTCTGCTGAATACAAATGAAAAATGACAGATGAAGAGATAGGGCAGGATGATAATTAGACTATCATATTTACCTTTTGCAATGTTCCAAATGTGACGAAACTATAGAGTCAGTAGCTTCGTAATCAGCTCCATAGAAGAGATTGCTGTAGATCTTGTTCAGAAGACCATAACCTGAGAGGGGAAGAGAATGTTTGCTTGCAACGACTTCAGCACGAACGGTCTGTTTGCCGTCAGCCAAATAACTGCACAGCTTGTCGGCACCACCGACCATCGCAAGGTTGTGGTGAGAGAATAGCAAATATCTTTCGTTGTCCGCTTAATCACTATAATAATTTTTTCAAATCCTCCATGTCAGGCAGTGCATCACGCAGCTCTTTGGGCAGCTCGCTCGATGTGCGATAGGTGGCCACGCCCATCGGCTTGGAGGTGTCGCGGAAAGAAAGCTCCACGATCTTGTCGCTCTTGGATTTGCAGAGGATGATGCCGATAGACGGATTTTCGTTGGGGAGTTTGATATACTCGTCAAGAGCAGAGAGGTAGAAGTTCAACTTGCCAGTGTATTCGGGCTTGAACTCGCCGCGCTTCAATTCAAAGGCCACAAGACTCCGCAGTTTGCGGGAGAAGAAAAGCAAGTCTATGTAATAGTCATGGCCTTCAACTTCAAGATGGTACTGGTTGCCTATGAAAGCGAAATCCTTGCCGAATGCCATGATGAAGTTCTTGATATTCTGAATGATACTCTGCTCAATAACCCGCTCGTCAACATCCTCAGGGTCCTCAATGTTGATGAAGTCGAGCAGGTATTCATCCTTGAAAGACTGTAAAGCCTTCCGCTTAAAATCATCGTCGCTGATAGTATGGTTGAAGTTGGTCTGCCGGATGGAGCCTTGCTTGTGGTAAAGATCTTCTGCTATGTGATATTTGAGGGTGTCTTTAGTCCAACTCCCATGAGCACATTGTCTGATGTAGAAAAGCCGCTCGTCAAAGTCTTTGATCTTTGAAAGTATCTCAACATGATTGGTAAAGCCGACTGCCATGAAATTGTCTATGGGAAATTCGGCAGTTGTCAGCTGCCGAATTTCATAATCCATTGGAGTATATTTGATCATTAAATCGTCAGGCAGCATCTGACGATTTATGTACGGGCTCCACTGCTCGTAAAACATGCGCATGTTTTTAATGTTGCGTGCAGAGAAGCCTCTCAGCCCCGGCAATTCCTGTTGCAGTCCTTTAGCGATGGTCTCAATGGCGTTGCTGCCCCAATATCCGTCACGGCTGTGCGCTGAGACATAGCCGCCAACTGAGTAGTAGAGTTTCAACAGCTCTTTGTTGGCCTGCTTGGCGGCTGCATAGCGACTCTTGAGTATGGCACTCTTGATGTCCTTTACAGCTTGTATATATTCTTGTGAGATATGAGCGATTTCCATATTAATCCGTTTTGCGTACAAAGATAGCAACTTCCTCCCAACTTTGCAACGAAACAATCTGGAAATTACAAACTCAAACTAAAACGAATGGAAAGGAACGGAATCGACCAGTGCCGAACGGTAATAAATCTGCTCTTATCTAATTGAAATGGAGCAAATATGGAGCAAATCGGGAAAAGAAAAATCGCTAAAGCCTTTGTTTATAAGGCTTTAGCGATTTTTGTGATGTAGCAAAAGTACCCAGACTCGGGCTCGAACCGAGATGCCTTGCGGCACTGGTGTTTGAGACCAGCGCGTCTACCTATTCCGCCATCTGGGCATGCGCGTAAGAATACGCAATGATGTAAATAGTGAGTGCAAAGGTACAACATTCTTGGAGAAAATCCAAATTTTTTAGGCTAAAAGTTTAAAGGAACTACAGAAGGAAGAATCGGAAAAGCAAAGAAAAAGGAATTTTTCTTTGCTATTTCACTCGTTTGCAGTATCTTTGCAATGTATAAACAACTAATATGACAGATATTTGCTGCATCGGGCATATCACCCGCGATAAGATCATCACGCCGGAGAGCACCGTCTATATGGCCGGTGGCACGTCTTTTTATATGTCTTACGGTATGAGCCGACTTCCAAAGACGGTGAGCTACAAGTTGGTGACAAAAGTGGGGAAAGGTCAGTTTCCGGAGGTAGAGAAGCTGCGTCAGGCAGGCATTGACGTACGTTGCTATGACAGTCGCCATACGGTGTATTTTGAAAACAAGTATGGTGCTAATTCCGACAACCGTACGCAGCGTGTGCTGGCCAAGGCGGATCCATTCACCCTGGAGGAGATGAAGCCGTTGGAGGCGAAGGTGTTTCATTTGGGCAGTTTGTTGGCCGATGACTTTTCGCCTGAGGTAGTGGAGTATCTCTCTACCAAGGGTCAGGTGAGCATCGATGTGCAAGGCTATCTGCGCGAAGTGTCAGGCGAGCAGGTGCGTGCTGTGGACTGGAAGGACAAGGAGCGCATCCTGGCCTGTACTGACATTCTGAAGCTCAACGAGCATGAGATGGAGGTGATCACGCATTCCAGAAATCCACGAACGGTGGCCTTACAGTTGGCAGACATGGGTGTGAAGGAGGTGATTATCACGCTGGGCAGCTATGGCTCGCTGATCTATTGTGAGGGGCGGTTCTATGAGGTGCCGGCCTACAAACCTCAGGTGCTCGTCGACGCGACAGGCTGTGGTGACACCTATTCCACGGGTTATCTGTGGATGCGCTTGCAGGGTGCGAGTTGCGAGGAGGCTGGTCGCTTCGCTGCTGCTATGTGTACGCTCAAACTGGAGCATAGCGGTCCATTTGACAAGACCCTGGCTGATATCCACCGCGTCATGCGTCGGAAGTGATGAGGGCGTAGAAAGTGACGCTCGACTATTGTTTCATGTCTAGAGAATTTTCCATCAAAACACTGTTTTCTCATCGAGAAACAACTGAGATGACCAAGAGAAATCACTGATTTCATCCATAAAAGCCACATTTTTGTCGTCGGGTAGCTACTTTTTCATTCATCCGAGAACGACACGCATTCATTTTCATCTCATGGTTCTCTCTAGAATGAAGTTTAATCCTGATGCACTTTTGTCAACAAATATACTCAAGCAAATCACAACATTCATCCAACTACCATACGATCTTTTGGCATTCGTAAGGCTTTTGTAGTCGAAGCAAAAACCAACTATCTCACGCTGAGCAGCCCGTAAGCGCCAGTGGTGACGACTGGAAAGCGTGTCATCTTCTTGCCCCCATTGCCGGAAGCGATGATGCCGCCGTTGTTGAGATCATAGGTTCTGTGGCAGTTGGAGCAGGACGCAATACCCGCACTGTTCACCTTGAGCGGATAGCTGCGCAGTGGCAGCGCGTTGGAGTCGAAGCAGTTGGGGCACTCACGGTCGTAGGCGTAGAACGTCTCGGAGAAACCATATCCCACAATGATCGCGCCGTTCAGACCAAGGATGAGTTGCCCGGCCTGCTGCCGTTGCTTGTCCTTGGCATCGAAGACAACCTGACTGCTGCTGCCCTGATTGTTGGTAAACACAAAATACTGCGCCCCACTCCTTGAAGTGGTGGTAATGGTGACGAAGATACCTGAGAGTGGTGTCATCGCCGCGAAGAGCGTGACATCGTTGTGGGTCTGATTGTCGAAGTACAGCGCGCAGGGGGCTGTACTGAATTCACTCTCCACATCTCCACAAGCCACGAAGAGAGCCGCAGACAGCAGTCCCGTCATGGCCAGCATTATGATTCCGAATACTTTCTTCATTGCGACTATTCTATATAATAATAATGTGGGGCGGGATTTATTCCCGCCCCGCCATCATCGACAGTAATTAGCAAGTGCTCTGCGACATTAGGGCAGCCATGGTGCCGCCCCTACACTAAGGCCACAGGCTTTCCCTTAGTCTGGCACCCAACATGACACATTGTTACAGCCAACAGTCAACATTCACCATTGGGCTCACTCAACATTCACCATTGGGCTCACTCAACATTCATCATTCTTCATTCAGCAATCTTCTCTCTGCTTCCTCCACCCTCTCGAAGTGGAAGCCGTCGAGCGTGTTGTCCATGAGTTCCTGGATACGGTCGTTGCAGAGATTGCCAATGGAACCCTCATGCGTGTGATGGATGTGGTGGTCGGCCTTGAACGTCCCAGCCTCAATCTCCAACCCCACCTTCTTATAAGCGTCGCGGAACGGCATGCCATTAGCGGCCAGCCGGTTCACCTCCTCCACGGAGAAAATAGAATCGTACATCGGGTTGTCGAGGATATGCCGGTTCACCTCTATCTTGTTGATGATATAGGCCGCCATGCTCAGGCAGTCCTTCAGCTCGTCGAAGGCGGGCAGGAACACCTCTTTGATGATCTGCAGATCGCGGAAATAGCCCACGGGCAGATTGTTCATGATGAGCATGATCTGCTGCGGCAGGCTTTGTATCTTGTTGCTCTTGGCACGGATGAGCTCAAAGACATCGGGGTTTTTCTTGTGCGGCATGATACTCGATCCCGTGGTACACTCCTTGGGCAGATGCACGAAACCAAAGTTCTGGCAGTTCATCAAGCAAGCGTCGAAGGCCATCTTGGCCAGCGTGCCGGCCACCGTAGCAAGGGCGAAGGCCACGTTGCGCTCCATCTTTCCACGTCCCATCTGCGCATAGACCACGTTATAGTCCATCGAGTCGAAGCCCAGCAACTCCGTCGTCATCGTGCGGTTCAACGGGAAGGAAGAGCCATAGCCCGCTGCCGAGCCGAGAGGATTGCGGTTGGTCATCTTATAGGCCGCCTGCAGGAAGAGCATGTCGTCGGCAAGGCTCTCAGCATAAGCGCCAAACCACAGGCCGAAGCTCGAAGGCATGGCGATCTGCAGATGGGTGTAGCCGGGCATGAGCACGTCCTTGTATTCGTTGCTCTTCTGGATAAGTTCGTCAAACAGACTCTTCACCTCGTCGACGACCTCCATCAGCTCATGGCGCGTGAAAAGCTTTAGGTCGACGAGCACCTGGTCGTTGCGTGAGCGGCCCGAATGGATCTTCTTGCCCAGGTCGCCGAGCTTGCGTGTGAGCATCAGCTCCACCTGGGAGTGCACATCCTCCACGCCGTCCTCGATGACAAACTCGCCTTGCTCACACGTGCGGTAGATGTTTTTCAGTTCAGCGAGCAGTTTTGTCAGCTCGTCTTTTTCCAGCAGACCGATGCTCTCAAGCATGGTGATATGTGCCATCGAGCCGAGCACGTCGTACTTGGCGAGGTACATATCCATCTCGCGGTCGCGTCCCACGGTGAACCGCTCTATTTCTTTGTTGACTTCAAATCCTTTCTCCCACAGTTTATTGGCCATAATACGAATTTAGTATGATGAATTTAGAATGATGAATATTGAGTAATGCAAATGATGAACCAGAGTGATGAATGAAGCGTAATGAATGAAGAGTGACGAATCAAAACAATGTTGAGTGATGAATATCAACATTCACCACTCAACATTCATTATTCATACTGTATCATTTGCAGCGCGTCGGCGATCTTCTCGATACCTTCCTGCAACGGTTTTTTCACCATGCCGCTGATAAAGGGGTTGAGATCCGCCTTGATGGTGAGCTTCATCTTGCACGTGGTGTCTGTCACGGGCAGCAGCTGAATCCAGAAGTTGAAGGGCAGCGGACTCTCCTGTGTCTCGAACTTTATCGTCTTCGGTGCCTCACGCTCCACGATGACGAGCTTCACAGTGCCCATCTGCGTGCTGACCGAGATGCTGTCGGCATCAAACGACAAATCCTTGATCTTGTCCTCAGGCAGGCGGTCGCGCACTCGGTCGATATTGCTCAGATCGCTCAGCATCGCATAGACCGATGCCTGTGGATAGCCGATCTGTCGGATCGTGCTTTCTATCTTTGTACTCATATTATATATGTGCGTATAGATAAGGTATGTCTCGACTTATTTCTTCCAATTGGCGGGATCCTTGCGCCACTCATGCAGCGTGGCGATGTCCTCAGCCTTGATATAACCCGTTTCCTCAGCCTTCTCCACGACGTGCTCATAGTCGGTCAGCGTGACGAGCTTCACCTTGGCATCCTCAAACGCCTTTTGGGCAATCGGGAATCCGTAGGTGTAGCTGGCTACCATGCCCACCACATCGAAACCGGCCTGGCGCAGTGCGGCAACAGCCTTCAACGAACTGCCGCCTGTGGAGATGAGATCTTCCACGACGACCACTTTGGAGCCCTCGGGCAGCGTGCCTTCGATGAGGTTGCCCATGCCGTGGTCCTTGGGTTTCGAACGGACGTAGCAGAAAGGAAGGTTCAGCTCATCGGCTACCAACGCCCCCTGGGCGATGGCTCCCGTAGCCACGCCGGCCACAGCGGTAGCCTCGGAGAAGTGCTCCAGCACAGCATGAGCCAACTCCAATTTCACGAAGCTGCGCAAGTCGGGATAGGACAGCGTCTTGCGGTTGTCGCAATAGAAAGGCGACTTCCAGCCCGATGCCCATGTAAACGGATCGTTGGGCTGAAGTTTAATAGCTTTGATCTTCAGCAGTTTCTCTGCAAATACTTTCTGTAAGTTATCCATAGTTGATTTTGTTTATGCTTGTAACAGTTGACGCTACAAAGTTAATGAAAAAAAGGCAAAAGGCATACTTGTCACCTTGTTTTTCTTTGTCATTTGGAAAAATATCCGTAACTTTGCACGCGAGTTTTATAATATGTTTCATCAATGTGGAAGAATTTGGCTGCTTGCAACCACACTAAAAAATGCTAAAACTGCAAAATCACCCTCAGATTTTACGGTTACTTGGCGTTATTCCACGCTTAAAAAGTAATGGAAAAATGAGTTATCTATTTTCTTCAGAATCCGTTTCGGAAGGACATCCCGACAAGGTGGCCGACCAGATTTCCGATGCCATCCTCGACCAGTTCCTGGCCTATGACCCTAAGGCTCACTGCGCCGTGGAGTCGTTTGTCACCACTGGACAGGTAGTGATCATGGGCGAGGTGCACTCCAACGCCTACATCGACCTGCAAGCCATGGCGCGCAAAGCCATCAAGCGCATCGGCTACAGCAAGGCCGAGTATCAGTTCGACTACAACTCCTGCGGCATCCTCACGGCAATCCATGAGCAGAGCGGCGACATCAACCAGGGCGTCAGCCGCGAGAAAGAGGAAGAGCAGGGCGCCGGCGACCAGGGTATGATGTTTGGCTACGCCTCCAATGAGACCGACAACTACATGCCCGCCACCCTCGACCTGTCGCATCTGATCATGTACACCTTGGCACAGATCCGCAAGGAAGGCAAGGTGATGACCTATCTGCGCCCCGATGCCAAGAGTCAGGTGACCATGGAATACAACGAGCAGAACGAGCCCGTGCGCATCGACACCATTGTGGTCTCGACCCAGCACGACCCGTTTGTCGAGCCTAAGGACGACAGCCGCAAGGCTCAGAAAGAGGCTGACGAGCAGATGCTTGCCAAGATCCGCGAGGATGTCATCAACATCCTCATCCCTCGCGTCAAGGAAGCCGCCGGCGACAAACTGCGCCGACTCTTCGACAACAGTCTGGCCAACGCTGCCGAGACAGAGGCCAACGCCAGCGAACGTGAGCGCAAGCTGATGCACGACGGCATCAAATACTACGTCAACCCGACGGGCAAGTTTGTCATCGGCGGTCCTCACGGCGACACCGGACTGACCGGACGCAAGATTATCGTCGACACCTACGGAGGACGCGGCGCACACGGCGGCGGTGCCTTCTCGGGCAAGGATCCCAGCAAGGTAGACCGCAGCGCAGCATACGCCGCCCGCTATATCGCCAAGAACATGGTGGCTGCCGGTGTGGCCGACGAGATGCTTGTGCAGTTGGCCTATGCCATCGGCGTGGCTGAGCCCGTAAGCGTCTATGTCAACACCTATGGCCGCAGCCATGTCAGCCTGAGCGACAGTGAGATCGCACGCAAAGTGAAAGACCTCTTCGACCTGCGCCCCAAAGCCATCGAGGACACGCTCAACCTGCGCCAACCGATCTATTTCGAGACTGCTGCCTACGGCCACATGGGACGCCAGTGTCAGAAAGTCAAGAAAACTTTTGAAAGCCTCTATCACGAGAAAAAGACGATGGAGGTGGAACTCTTCACCTGGGAAAAGCTCGACCAAGTGGAGCGCATCCGCAAGGCCTTCGGCTTATAATATCGCAGGGGCGGGGACTTCGCCAATGCTCTGCCCCTGCCACTCCACACAAGGACGGCCTCCGGGCCGTCTCTTGTATTTTTGATTAGCAAATGATACAGCAAAGCGATTCTACGGCAGTTGCCACACCCGTGCAAACCAAGCAGCACACTGCCACAAACCACAAGAGTGGCTACCGATCTCCATGGGATATCATCAAGACATTGCCCGCCACGGCTACGCCTTGGCAACAGGACTCGGCCATCAGGGCTAACTATAAGTTTCCACAAGTCGACTGGGCTCACTACCACAATCCACTGCGCACGCCGACCACCAAGCCCACAGGCTTCGGAAAGATGAACCTCAACCGGCCGCTGTACTACAGTCATTCACTCGTACAGCCCGACTCTATCTATCGTCCGGAGTACGCTACTTACCGGCAGGGAGTGGCGGGGGATCCCGTGCCCTACTCCATCGCCAGCGACAACCTCATCTCTTCGGTGCTCATCGCCTGCTTTGTCTTTGCCCTCATCGCCATCGCCAAGTCCGGAGGTTTCATCCGCCGACAATTCAAGAACTTCTTCTATACACAACGCGAAGGTACCACCGAGATCACCGAAACCAGTAGCGAGCTGCGCTTCCAGCTATTCTTGCTGTCGCAGACCTGCCTGCTCTTCTCGTTGGTATTTTTCTTCTATACCGGCAACTATGCCGGTACCTCCTTCACAGTGCCGCAATACCTTACGGTAGGCATCTATACAGGCATACTCCTTCTCTACTTCGGCGTCAAGGCTCTGCTCTACGCTTTTGTGAACTGGATCTTCTTTGATAAGAAAAAAAACGAACAGTGGAACAAGAGTATGCTCTTCCTTTCTTCGGTCGAAGGTATCGCTCTTTTCCCGATGGTCATGCTGTCGGTCTACTTCAACTTATCGTTGCAAACAACCATAGTTTACACCTCTGTTGTCGTCATTTTAGTTAAATTGTTGGCCTTCTATAAGTCCTACTTGATATTTTTCCGCAAAACGAGCGTTGTTGTGCAAAGTTTTTTGTACTTTTGTGCACTTGAACTCATGCCACTGGGCTCCCTGTGGGGTGTACTGGTGTTGACGGATAATTATTTAAAAATAAACTTTTAGGACACAATGATTAAGAAGATCATGATTTCCCTGCCTAAACCGGCGGGCGAGAAATCCCCGTATTACGATATCGAAAAAGAATTCGGGGTAGAGATCGTCTTTCGCCCTTTCATCAAAGTAGAAGGGCTCACTGCTAAGGAATTTCGCCAGCAGAAAGTAAGCATTCTTTCACATACGGCCATCGTCTTCACCTCACGGCATGCCATTGACTTCTTTTTCCAATTAGCCAACGAGCTTCGGCTTACCATTCCGGAAGACATGAAATATTTCTGTGTCACCGAGACAATTTCCCTCTATATACAGAAATACGTGCAGTATCGCAAGAGAAAGGTGTTCTTTGGAAACACCGGAAAAATCGATGATCTCATCCCCGTGATGATGAAGCACAAGCAGGAGAAATATCTCGTGCCGCTGAGCAGCGTACACAACGACGACATCAAGAATATGCTCGATGCCAAGGGACTCAACCACACCGAATGTGTCATGTACCGAACTTTGAGCAATAACTTCACTCCGGAAGAGGTGAAGAACTTCGACTGCGACATGCTGATCTTCTCCACACCTACCGGTGTAAACTATCTCACACAGTCTTTCCCCAACGTCAAGGAAGGCACACTCAAGCTCGGCGCCTTCGGACCTGCCACAGGAAAAGCCATCGAAAAAGCTGGACTACCCGTCTCGCTCATGGCGGGCACCAAGGAATATCCTTCGATGATTGCCGCTCTCAAAGCTTTCCTGAAAAAAGAGAACGGCGAGGACTAATCACACACATGACACTGTTTAGACCGACACTTGGCAAGAGTGAGCGCATCTATCACCGAAAAGACATAGACGCACTCTTCAAGGAGGGCAACAGCCACTCGATGTCTGCCTTTCCGATCCGAGCTGTGTACATGCTGATTCCTACCACAGACAACGACGAACAGCAGGACGATAGGCCGCAACGACCACAGGCAAAGTTCCTCATCAGCGTGCCCAAGCACTGCTTCAGAAGAGCCGTGAAACGCAACCGCATCAAGCGACTCGTCAGGGAGGCTTACCGCCACAACAAAAGCCTTGTCGCGCAGTGGCCGCTCGCCATCGCTTTCATCTGGATGGACAGAAGGATGCCTGACGCTGCTACGGTCAACAAAAGCGTGGTCAACCTGCTCGCGCGCATTCACGAGAAGATGGCCGGCACCAATAAGGAACAGCCAACTCCCAACTCTTTGAGTAGCAACGAATGAAGAAACTGTTGCATTTCGTCTCACATGGCCTGGCATGGCTGCTGGTGCAGCCAATCGTGTTCTACCAAAAGTTCATCACGCCCTACACGCCTCCTTCGTGCCGCTTCACGCCGACATGTTCGGAATATGCGCGTCAGGCTATCCTTAAGCACGGCCCCGTCAAGGGACTGCTCCTGGCCATCTGGCGCATCCTGCGCTGTAATCCATGGGGAGGCAGCGGCTACGACCCGGTGCCATAATTCCCCTTCCATCTGTTGTTGATGACATCATCGGCTCTATGAGCCCTAAACATATAAAAATGAAAAACTTCGTAGAAGAACTGAAATGGCGCGGCATGCTCGCCCAAATCATGCCGGGCACTGAAGAGTATCTCAATACTCATCTCGTTTCGGCATATTTAGGTACCGACCCTACTGCCGACTCTCTGCATATCGGACACCTTTGCGGCATCATGATGCTGCGTCACCTGCAGCGCTGCGGACACAAGCCTTATCTGCTCGTCGGCGGTGCCACGGGTATGATCGGTGATCCTTCGGGAAAGAGCCAGGAGCGCAACCTCCTCGACCAGGACACGCTCTATCACAATCAGGAAGCCATCAAGAAGCAGGTCAGCAAGTTCCTCGACTTCGACGGTACGGAGCCCAACAAAGCAGAACTGGTCAACAACTACGACTGGATGAAGGACTATAAGTTCCTCGACTTCGTGCGCGACATCGGCAAACACATCACCGTTAACTATATGATGGCTAAGGACAGCGTGCAGAAACGTCTCAACGGCGAGGCTCGTGACGGTCTGTCTTTCACCGAGTTCACCTATCAGTTGCTCCAAGGCTACGACTTCCTCTATCAGTATGAGCACTATGGTGTGCGACTGCAGCTCGGCGGCAACGATCAGTGGGGCAACATGACCACCGGCACAGAGCTCATCCGCCGCACGCTCGGCAACGATGCCGAAGCCTTCTGCCTCACCTGCCCACTCATCACCAAAGCCGACGGAAAGAAGTTCGGCAAGACCGAGAGCGGAAATGTATGGCTTGACCGAAACCGCACCACACCATATGCCTTCTATCAGTTCTGGCTCAACGTCAGCGACGAAGATGCCGAACGCTATATCAAGATCTTCACCGACCTCGATAAGGAGACCGTCGACGCGCTCATCGCCGAGCACCGTCAGGATCCAGGCCGCCGTGTGCTGCAGAAGCGTCTCGCCGCTGAGGTCACCACGATGGTACACTCCAAAGAGGACCTCGACATGGCCATCGCCGCCAGCAACATTCTCTTCGGTAAGGCCACCAAAGACCAGCTCGCTCAGCTCGACGAGGCTACGCTCGTGGATGTCTTCAAGGATGTGCCTCACTACGAACTCGGCAAGGACCAGCTCGGACAAAAAGCCATCGACCTGTTCTGCCAGGACGGTTGGGACATCTTCCCCAGCAAGGGCGAGATGCGAAAGATGGTCAAGGGCAATGGCGTGAGCCTGAACAAGGAGAAACTTACCGCCTTCGACCAGCCCGTCACTGCCGAAGATCTCATCGACGGCAAGTACCTGCTCGTGCAGCGCGGCAAGAAGAACTATTACCTCATCACGGTGAAGTAATTCTCAGGCTGTTTCCGGAATAAGACTCCGGCAATTCCGAACAAAGATATAAACGGCAACCTTCCGTAGGAACGGTTGCCGTTTTTTTATGCTATTCGTGTCGCTTTCTCATAAAAAAGATGTATTTTTGTAGTGAAACTATCCCATCAACCCTACATAACATCTAAATCTCATGCTGAAACGCTACACCTTATTATTATATAGCCTACTGACTGTCTTCCTCGTGCTGGTTGCCGACAACGGCCTGCTCCACACTCCAGCTGAGGGATTGTCGGCCAGTACCACCAACAGCATCATACAGGACAACTACGGCTACATCTGGATCGGAACGGAATATGGCCTCAACCGCTACGACGGCTACCACTTTTCGGTGTATCATGCCGCAAAGTCAGACACGACATCCTTGCCCAGCAACGAGATCACGGCGCTCTTTCTCAGCCGCGACAAGCAGTTGTGGGTGGGATGCAGCAAAGGACTGGCCAGATACGACGCACGGCACAATCGCTTTGTCCGGTATCGTTTTCCCGACACAATACAGCCTCGTGTGGAGTCGATCGTGGAAACGGCCAATGGTCAACTGCTGCTCGGCACAGCAGGATACGGACTCTTTGCCATCGACAAGATTCAGAACAAGGCCATAAGGCTTAAAGCCTTCTCACGAGGGCAGGACGAAGAGTTTGCCAGCAAACTCTTCCTTGACCACCAAGGCGTGCTTTGGCGGTGCAGCCACAACAACATGATCAGCCGCTGGACGCTCAACGGACTCCATCCTCGCCGCGTGACCGACTTCCGTAGCGACGTCGGTCCGGTGATGAGCTATATACAGCGACCGCATGGCGTACTGATGATCTGCATGTATGGCATACTCTACTACGACGAGCCCACGGCAAACCTTTCACACGCCGGTTCTGGCGTTACGATATTCGACAAACAAGTATCTGTGCGCAAAGGCATTGCCGACAGGCAGGGCAATCTCTTTATCGGCAGTTCTGGTCATGGGCTTTTTGTCATCAGAAAAGGAAGCTCCAAACTCGAGAGTGTCACCGATGAGAATTCTCAGTTCAATCTCTCTGCAGCCAACGTCAATGACATTTACCAAGACCGCGACGGAAATCTATGGGTGAGTTGCTACAAGAAAGGCATCTATCTCATCAGCCACAAAGCCACACCTTTCCGTGCCGTCTCCTTTGCGGATAAGGGCGTACGCTTAGGCAGCAGCGTGTCCTCTATTGCTGCTGATGGTAAGGGTGGCGTCTGGTGTGTCGTACAGAAAGCAGGCATCTACCACTTTTCTGCTGACGGCACTGTCAGTGGCAGAATCAGCGCACCGGAGAGCCCCAACACACTATGGAGATCTGCTGACGGTCATTACTGGCTCGGCACTGAAAACGCACTGTGGAGCTATGACCCCAATACCGGTGCCCGCTCCTGCAAACTACAGGTGCAGGGCTGGGGAATCAATGCCATCGCTGATGCCGGTCACGGAATCTTAGCGGTGAGCAACTTCGGAAAAGGACTACTGCTTTACAATCCCACCACAGATCGCCTTCGGCAATATTCAATGGCTCAAAACGCCAAAACTCATCATTCTTTGGTCAACGACTGGGTGAGAACAATGCTAAAGGACCATCAAGGTCTCTTATGGATTGGCACAGCAGACGGTCTGGCTTGCATGGATCCTGTGACTGGCTTCTTCTCTGTCTTGGGCTGGCAATGTCAGCTACGGGGAATTCAGGTCTACGCACTTTGTGAGAACCATCGCAGAGACATCCTCGTGGGTACCACCGAGGGGCTCTTCGTCTACGATCGCCAACACCGGACGACAAGACGAATGCCCGACGACACAGCCCTGCGCAACGTCACTGTCTATGGCATCGTGGAGGATCATAGCGGTGACCTATGGCTGAGCACTACCGACGGCATCTGGCAATATGACCACCGGCGACACCGTTTCATTGGGCACATCCACGGCAACGGCCTCGCCTCGGCAGAGTATATTCCGGGCGCTGCCATACATAGTGACAACGATGACATTTGCTTTGCTACCAGCGACGGACTGACGATGTTCACACCACAGCACGTGCGCCACAACACCATCCGGCTCAGAACCGTGTCCGTCACCCGCCTGACTGTCAACGGCGAAGAGCGAGCCTTGCCTTTTGGGAAACTGAAGCTTAGCCACAACGAAAACAATCTCTCCTTCGACTTCAGCCTTTTCAACTACACCGACGCTGCCGACATCATCTATCAATATCGCATCAATGGCCAACAGCCATGGATGTCGTTGGAAGCAGGAGTGAACCGTCTGACATTGGGCGAAATGAAGCCCGGCACCTATCATATAGAAGCCCGCGCTGTGTACAACGGTCAGATGTCTACGCCCAAAGAGGTCATCACCGTGGTCATAAGCCAGCCGTGGTATGCCACGCCTTGGGCTTTCCTTGTCTATGCGCTTGTTGCCGTGGGCATCGTAGTGGCTGTTCTGTACTATGTCGAGCGCAAGCGGACCATAGACCTTGAAGATCAGAAGATGCAGTTTCTCATCAATGCCACACACGACATCCGCTCTCCGCTCACACTCATCCTTGCCCCCTTGGCCAAACTGCGACAGACGTTGAGTGGCACACCGTCGGAAAACGATGTCAACACTATCGATCGCAACGCCAAGAGACTGCTGCTCCTCGTCAATCAAATCCTGGATGAGCGGAAGCTTGACAAGAACCAGATGCAACTGCAATACGCCGATACCGACATGGTGGCAGCGATACAGGGTGTCTGTGCCATGTTTCAGTACAACGCCCGTGAAAGGCATATCGCTCTCAACTTTGAGCACGCTTACAAGGAACTGTGGCTCTCCGTCGATCCGCAGAATTTCGAGAACGTGCTCATCAACCTGCTGTCCAACGCATTTAAATACACACCCGATGGCGGAGAGATCTGCTTCCGTCTCACCCACGACGAGACTTCTGTCGTCGTCAACTTGCTTGACACCGGTTGCGGATTCAGCGGCCAGGAGGCGCGTCATGTCTTCGAGCGGTTCTATCAAGGCCGCAACCATCCCGGCAAACACCTGTCCGGCACCGGCATTGGCCTCAACCTCTGCCAGGCTATCGTCAAGATGCACGGCGGCACGATCCTCGCAGCCAACCGGCAGGACGGGCGCAGCGGTGCCTGCATGACCGTCACGCTGCCATATATTCAAGGCGCAGCAAAGCCTCAGCATCCGCAAGCCTCTCCACGTCAGCAGGCCAATCGTGGTTGTCGCGTGATGCTTGTCGACGATGATACAGAGCTGACGCAATACATCGCCAACGAGCTTGGCAAATGGTATCGCTTCGACGTTTTTGCCAATGGGCGCGACGCACTGCAGGCGTTGCTGACTGACAAGCATTACGACGTGGTCATCTCCGACATCATCATGCCCGTGATGGATGGAATAGAACTGCTGAAACGCATCAAGGGCAATCCTCAGATCAACGACGTGCCCGTGGTGATGCTCACCTCCAAAGGCGAGACCGTCGACCGTCTACAAGGTATCTCTTCGGGGGCCGACGCCTATATGGAGAAGCCCTTCAGCATGGAAGAGCTCCATGCTGTCATTGACAATCTCGTCGACAACGTCAGAAGGCTCAAAGGCAAATACTCTGGAACACGTGACCAAGTCGAGAATATCAAACGCACACCTACCACAGGCAACGATGAGCAACTCATGGACCGTGTCATGCAATCGGTCAATAACCACCTCGCTGATCCGGAATACAGTGTGGAGACGCTCACCGCCGACGTAGGCATCAGCCGTGCGCAGCTCCACCGCAAAATGAAGGAGCTGACAGGCATCTCCACTGCCGAGTTTATCCGCAACATCAGAATGCAGCGGGCGGCAGAGTTGATTGAGGAGGGAAAAATCAATATCACACAGATCGCTTATGACTGCGGTTTCAACAGTCAGTCGCATTTCTCCACCGTCTTCCGCAAGCATTTTGGGATCACTCCCAGCCAATATGCCGCTCAGCACACGTCTGAAACAAACAGAAACGAGCATGAAACAAAACTGAACCCATGAAAATCTAAAAACTTTTAACTTTGCGTCCATGGCAATCCACAGCAAACAAATGAAACGCTACATAAAGCTGATCATAGCCTAATACGCTTATAACATCAACCTAAACTATAAAAGGACCATGGAACACAAAAGTTTTCAAGCTATCAAGGCACTCGCTGCCTTGGGGATCATCTCGGCGATCCCAATGGTCGCGTCGGCACAGAACCGCACAGTCCACGGCGTTGTAACAGACGCTGAAGGGCCTGTGATAGGTGCTACCGTGAAAATAAAGGGCACGGGCACGGGTACCGTGACAGACCTCGACGGCAAGTACAAGTGGGCTTATAAGGGCGTCTGCGACGGTATCGCCGGAGAGGATCTCAGACTGAAATATGGCGGTGAGGACTACAAGGCTTACTACGAGAAACAAAACGTGTCGAGCACGGTATCGGAATAAGCGATTGAGCGCAACATAGCAGATGCCGGTCACACTCCCTGTGGCCGGCATTTCTTTTTGTGAATTTTCAATTCTGTCATTCTTGCTTCTTTGAACTTGCTTCTGTCCCCATCCATTTGTCGTTGATGCAGAAAGAAGCGGTGATCGTATCAGGCGATTTTGCGCTGAGAGTGCGAAAGTCATCAAAATATAACTTAATTTATTTCCGTATCAGCCCAAATCTGTGTAATTTTGCGGCTGTTATGAAGGTTGCAGATTACATCATCAGAATGTGGAAGCACGTTGCGCTGCTTGCCGTGTGTCTCTGCATGGTGGTTGCCGCCCATGCACAGGGCGACATCGACCATCCGGGCCATGTCAATCCCGAGGACATGCAGGTGGATATGGACAACCCTACCTTCGTGCCGATGGTGAAGGTGGGCAAGGTGCTTATGGGGCGTGACTCCATCCAGTATGTGGAACTCAACAATGTGTGGGTGTTCACTCAGCCCGTTTTCAAGAACGCGCAGGAGCGTGCTGCTTTCAACCGCCTGGTTTACAACGTGAAGAAAGTGCTCCCCATTGCCAAGGAAGTCAACCGCATCATCATCGAGACCGGCGATTACCTCGAGACGCTGCCCAACAAGAAGGCCAAGGACGAGCACATGAAGCGCGTAGAGGCGGCCATCAAGAAGGAGTATACGCCACGCATGAAGAAACTCACCTACAGTCAGGGCAAGCTGCTCATCAAGCTCGTCTATCGCGAATGCAACAGTTCCAGCTACGACCTCATCAAAGCCTTTCTCGGTCCCGTGCGTGCCGGCTTCTACCAAGCCTTCGCCTGGGTGTTTGGCGCCAGCCTGAAAAAGGACTATGAGCCCAAGGGCGTCGACCGCCTCACGGAGCGTGTTGTGCTCCTCGTGGAGGCGGGACAGCTGTAGAATTTGCTTTACAAAAGTCTGTCATGTTTCGCTTTCATTCTAGAGCGAGTAATGAAGGCTTTTAATCGGAAAAGGCTTGTGTAATCCCCACAAAAACATGGAAATTTCGACAAAACAGTGGAATGACCTTGTCAAAACACTGAGATGACCTTGTCAAAACACTGAGATGATGAGGTCAAAACACTGAGATGACAAGGTCATCTCAGTGTTTTGACAGCGTAAAAAAAGACATTTGGCGATGACATCAAATGTCAACAAATTACAAGTGCTTGTCTTTTAGTGTTTTATAAAAAATCTCCAGAATCGCGATTTTCCAATCAGAGTAGTGTCTGCTCGAAAAAATCGCATTCTCAGAGGCCGAAAATTGTCAGAAAGCAAGACAAATCAGAGCGTGACAAGCGCTTCTTTTGGCAGTCTGACAATGTTGTCGTGAGAAAGTCGTCGTGGTTATTTCTATTTTCTTCCTCCAAGTTTTGCTTATCTGAAAGGAAAAGGTTATATTTGCAACAACGATAAGCAGCAAGACGATGAACAACGATTTCAAGCGCATTCCCTACGGCATCTCAGATTTTAAGCAGGTGCGGAAGGAAAACAAATATCTGGTGGACAAGAGTATGTACTTCGAGCGAATGGAACGGGCAGGCAACTTCCTTTTCCTTGTCCGTCCGCGCCGCTTCGGCAAGAGTTTGTTTCTGAACATGCTCGAAGCCTACTATGACATCAACGAGAAGGACAACTTCCAGGAGCTGTTCAAAGGTATGTATGCAGCTGAACATCCGACGGAGTACCGCAACAAGTACCAAGTGCTGCATCTCGACTTCTCGTTGGTGGGTAGCGACATTGATAATCTGAGTAGCAACTTCAATAACTATCTGACTGGTCTATGCGAGTCTTTTATTAGAAAATACGCATATCTCTATCCGAAAGGCTGTGAAGACGAGGTACTTCGTGGAAAGACAGGCATAGACATGCTCAACCGTCTTAACAATGTTGCAAGAGATTCTGGTTGCAGTCTCTACCTGATCGTTGACGAATATGACAACTTCACCAATAATGTTCTTAATGTGAAGGGGCAACAGGCTTACCACGACCTCACCCACGGAACAGGCTTCTACCGCGACGTGTTCAAGCTATTCAAGCCGATGTTCGACCGCATCATCATGCTCGGCGTCGCTCCCATCACCCTCGATGACTTGACGAGTGGCTACAACATCGCGCTGAACATGACCATCGATTCGCGCTTCAACCAGATGCTCGGCTTCTCAGAGGAAGATGTGCGGCAGATGATCCGCTATTACAAAGAAGTAGGAGCCATCAAGCCGGAAGTCACAGAGGACAGCATCATCGCCGATATCAAACCATGGTATGACAACTATTGTTTTGCCAAGGACAGTTTTGGTCGTGAGCCCAGCATGTTCAACAGCGACATGGTGTGCTACTATATGAGTACACTTGTCGATACAGGACACAAGCCGGAAGAGATGGTCGACCCGAATACAAAGACCAATTATAAGAAGCTGCGCAACCTTATTGAGATCGGCAACATGACGGAGGAGCGTCAACAAACCATTTACGACATCGTGCACACGGGTTACACCTATTCGATGATCAACAGCTACTTCCCCGCAGAGAGCATTACCGACGAAGACAACTTCGTCAGTTTGCTCTTCTACTACGGCATGCTCACCATTCGCGGCACCTTAGGCGCTATGCTGAAGTTGGGTATTCCGAACAACAATGTGCGCAAACAGTATTACAACTATCTGATTCAGGCTTTCCAGCAGATTCATCCTATTGCAGTCTCGCAGCTCAACGTTCCATTTTATCAGGCTGCTTTGGAAGGCAACTGGCACCCGATGATGGACTACATCCTCAAGGCTTACCACGACACTACCGCCGTGCGACAGCTTATCGAAGGCGAGCGCAACCTGCAAGGTTTCATGAATGCGTTCCTCTCGCTTGACCCTTATTACCTTGTAGCTCCCGAGATGGAGTTCTCCCACGGCTATTGCGACTTCTTCCTGTTGCCCAACTACACGGTTTACCCGATGGTTGCCCACAGCTATATTCTGGAGTTGAAGTATCTCAAGACTGACACTACCGAGGCTGAGACTGCCCAACAGTGGACAGAGGCCGTCGCTCAGATCAAGACCTACGCAGCCGACCGCAAGCTGCAGACTATGCTCCACGGCACACAGCTCCACCTCATCGTCGTACAGATCAAGGGCTACGATTTGGTGAAGATGGAGGAAATAAGATAAGGGTAAAAAAGTAAAGAGGTAAAAGCGAAAAGAGATAGGGACTAAGAGTAATCATAAAGAGAAACAGTGAAGAAGAAAGTAAACATAGGAGTCTTGTTGTTGCTGTTGATGACGCTGATGAGTTGTGGCAGCAAGCCTAAGGCCATTCGTTCTGCACAGGACTTACCGGGCAGTAAGATCGGTGTGCAGTTGGGTACTACCTCCGACACGAAGGTATCGAAGATGGAGCACGACAAGGCTGGCACGCAGGTGGAGCGCTTCACCAAAACGGCCGATGCCATACAGGCACTCTTGCAGGGCAAGGTCAACTGTGTGGTGGAGGACGAACAGCCTGCCAAGGCTTTCGTGGCGCAAAACGACGGACTGGCTATCCTGCCTCACGCCTACAGCACGGAGCCTTATGCTTTCTGTGTGGCGCATGGACGGCGTGACCTTGTGCGAAACATCAACCATGCCTTGCGCTTGTTGCGCAACGACGGCACGCTCGACACCATTGTCAACCGCCATCTGCGTCAGAAGATGAGCATTGCCTACCAGCCGAAGGCCATCGGGCGGCCCAACGGTCGGCTCGTCGTGGCCACCAACGCTACCTTTCAACCCTATGAGTATTACGACAACGGGCGCGTGGTGGGTATCGACATCGACATCATGCAGGCTGTGGCCGACGTGCTCGGCATGACGCTGCAAGTGGAGGATATGAACTTCGATGCGGTGATCACCTCGGTACAGACCGGAAAAGCCGATGTCGGTGCAGCCGCTCTTACCGTCACACCCGACCGTCTGCGCAACGTCAGCTTCACCGACGCTTATGCCCGTAGTCGTCAGGTCATCATCGTGAAAACCTCACATCACGAGGCGCGCTCGCAGAGCCTTGCACAAAAGTTCCGGCAGGACTTCCTCGTCGAAGGCCGCTATCTCTATCTGCTGCAAGGTCTTGGCAACACGCTCGTCATCACGCTCTTCGCCATACTCATCTCGCTCTGCCTCGGCTCGCTGATTGCTATCGTGCGCACCACCCACGACCGCACCGGCCGCTACACCGTGCTCAATGCCCTGTGCAAGCTGTATCTCGTCATCATCCGTGGCACGCCGACGATGGTGCAACTCCTTATTATATACTATGTCATCTTTGCCGCTGCCGACGTGAGTAAGGTGCTCGTGGCCATCGTGGCCTTTGGCATCAACTCTTCGGCTTATCTGGCTGAGGTGGTGCGCAGCGGCATCATGTCCATCGACCGCGGACAGAGCGAGGCCGGGCGCTCGTTGGGACTGAGCTATAGCCAAACTCTGCGGCTGATCATCCTGCCACAAGCCTTCAAAAACGTGCTGCCCGCCATCGGCAACGAGCTTATCACCCTGCTCAAGGAAACGTCCATCAGCGGTTATATCGGCTTGTTAGACCTCACCAAGGGCAGCGACATCATCCGCAGCATCACCTATGATGCCATCCTCCCTCTGGGGGTGGTGGCCATCATCTACCTTGCCATTGTGCTCAGCCTGTCATCGGCAGTGGGTGTGCTGGAAAAGAAACTTCGTAAAAATGAAAGATAAGACGCTCATCACCATCGACCATCTCTGCAAGGCCTTCGGCGACCATGTTGTGCTGCGCGACATCAGCACCACCATCCGCGAGGGCGAAGTCGTCGCCATCATTGGACCCTCGGGCTGTGGTAAGTCCACTTTTCTCCGCAGTCTCAACCTGCTGGAGCGTCCCACCTCCGGTCACATTCTCTTTGAGGGCACTGACATCACGTCGCCGGAAATCAACATCAACAAGATGCGGGAACGTATCGGTATGGTGTTTCAGCAGTTCAATCTCTTTCCCAATATGACCATTCGCCGCAACATCATGCTGGCTCCCGTGACGTTGGGAAAGCTATCCCGGCAGGAAGCCGCTGCCACCGCCGACCACCTGCTCCAGCGTGTGGGGCTTGCCGACAAGGCTGATGCCTGGCCCGACAGCCTCTCGGGAGGACAGCGGCAGCGTGTCGCCATCGCTCGGGCGTTGGCGATGAATCCCGACGTGATGCTGTTTGATGAGCCCACGTCCGCCCTTGACCCCGAGATGGTGGGCGAAGTGCTCCAGATCATGCGCGACTTGGCTCACAGTGGCATGACCATGGTGGTGGTCACCCATGAGATGAGTTTTGCCCGCGATGTGGCTTCGCGCGTGCTCTTCTTCAATGGTGGTGTCATCGAGGAAGAGGGGAAGCCCGAGGACATCTTCTGCCATCCACGGTCGGAAAGGCTCAAAAGTTTCCTCAAACGATAGTAGGCCTGGCGATATCGATAAGCCTTTTCTCACGGCAGGACGGTCTGTTTCTCACGGATCACACAAGTTTCACGAATGTCAGATCTTCGGACTTACGGAGTACTTGCGCAGGCTTTCATCTAAGAGATGTTGTCAAAATATCGGTTATTATGGAGATTTCCCTTGCATTTTGAACCGCTAAATAAATTTATTTTGTACCTTTGTCACGGATTTGACAAATAGTACTTCGTATAAGTATCAGAGAGATGACAGAGATATTTTCAGCCGACGGGTGGCTCAACACCGCGATCACTAATATAAATAATGTGTTGTGGACCTACATTCTTGTAGCGGTTCTCATCGTTTGTGCCGTACTGTTCACGATTAAGACACGTGGTGTGCAGTTCCGTATGATCGGCGAGATGATACGTCTGTTGGGCGACTCTACAAAGAAAACTCATGAGAAACACGTCTCGTCGTTCGAAGCCTTCGCCGTGTCCATTGCCTCACGAGTAGGTACCGGCAACCTCGCCGGCGTGGCCACAGCCATTGCCGTAGGCGGACCAGGTGCCATCTTTTGGATGTGGGTGATCGCCCTGCTCGGTTCGGCAACCGCCTTCGTGGAGTCTACGCTGGCCCAACTCTATAAGCGCAAGACCGAGGGAAGCTATATCGGCGGCCCCGCCTACTATATGATGTTTGGCTTGCACAAACGCTGGATGGCACGTCTCTACGCTGTGCTGATCACCATCACCTTCTGCATGGCTTACATCTCCATACAAAGCAACACCATCTGCGGAGCCATGCAAGGAGCCTTTGGCATACAACCCTGGGTGATGGGACTCATTCTTGTGACGCTTTCCACAGCCTGCGTCTTTGGCGGTATCAACCGCATCGCAAAGGTCAGCAGCATCTTCGTGCCCGTGATGGCTGTGCTCTATATCCTCTTGGCACTGGTCATCCTGGCCGTGAACATTCAGCTTGTGCCGCGTATGTTCGCCCTTATCATTGAGAATGCTTTTGGCTTCCGGCAGTTCACCGGTGGTACCTTTGGCGCCATGATGATGACGGGTATCAAGCGCGGACTGTTCTCCAACGAGGCCGGTGAAGGCTCTGCTGCCTGTGCGGCCAGCATTGCAGATGTCAGCCATCCCGTCAAGCAAGGACTGGTGCAGGCGCTCAGCGTCTTCACCGACACCCTGCTCATTTGCAGTTGCACAGCCTTTATCATTCTGCTCAGCGGTGTGTACACCGACAACAGCCTCAATGGCATTCAGCTCACTCAGACCGCCTTGCAGCACGAGATAGGCTCTGTCGGTCCCACGTTTGTTGCCGTAGCTATCTTCATGTTTGCCTTCTCGTCGATCATCGGCAACTACACCTATGGCGAGATGAACGTGAAGTTTCTCACTGCCGACCATCGCTGGCTGACCTTCGTGCGGGTGATGAACGGCATTGTCATGGTGCTCTTCGGCGCTTTGGCCAGTCTCGATTTGGTGTGGAATCTCGGTGATCTGTTCATGGGCTGCATCACGCTGTGCAACCTTTTTGCCATCGTCAAGCTCCATCCTCACGCCGTCTTCCTGTTGAAAGACTATATCCGGCAGAAGCGCACAGGCATCAAGAGCCCCACATTTCATAAGACCCAAATGCCAGAGATCGCCGATGAACTCAGTGCATGGTAGAACCCTCGAAGTGCAAAAAAACAAGCTACTAACCTGCATTTCTCTATCAAATGAAAGAAAAACGGCTTTAAATCTATATTTTTATAGCAAAAATTTGCATGTTTGCATTTTTTGATATAACTTTGCGATTGTATTAAAAAATGCGTAAGAAGATTGTTCGCATACTTATTACGTTCTTAAGTAGAAGTATTACGTTTTGACATGAAGAGATGAAAAACATAGTAATCGGAGTGAAGCAAATGGTTCTATATATAACAAGAATGTAAAAGTAAAGAGAGAACTCGTTTACAAGGAAGTAATTCGTATTTTATAACTTTTATTAAAATTCAAAGAGAGAGAGTCTATGAAGAAAAGGATGAGCATGATCCTTGCCTGTCTGTTCCTCTTTGTTGGTATGGCATTGGCCCAAACGAAGATTACGGGCACAGTCATATCGCAGGAAGACGGTGAGCCGATCATCGGAGCCTCTGTCATGGTAGACGGGGGAAGTAAAGTCGGAACAGTCACAGACACCGACGGACATTTTACGCTATCAGTGCCAGCGGGAAAGAAGCTGGTGATCAGCTACATTGGCATGAAGAGCCAGACAGTAGCTGCCAAACCCAACATGAAAGTTACACTTCAGTCCGACGACCGTACTTTGGGAGAAGTCGTGGTCACAGGTATGACCACGCAGGACAAACGCTTGTTCTCCGGTGCGGCCACGAAGATCAGTGCCTCTGATGCCAAGATCGACGGTATGGCCGACATCAGCCGCTCGCTTGAAGGTCGTGCTGCCGGTGTGAGCGTGCAGAACGTCAGTGGCACCTTTGGTACAGCGCCGAAGATCCGCGTGCGTGGTGCCACCTCTATCTATGGCTCCAGCAAGCCGCTGTGGGTTGTCGACGGTGTCATCATGGAGGACGTGACCGATGTCTCTGCCGATGAGCTCTCCTCGGGTAATGCCGAAACGCTGATCTCTTCTGCAATCGCAGGACTCAACGCCGACGATATCGAGAGCTTCCAGATCCTGAAAGACGGTTCAGCTACCTCTATCTACGGTGCACGCGCCATGGCAGGCGTCATCGTCATCACCACCAAGAAAGGTAAGGCCGGACAGAGTCACATCAACTACACCGGCGAGTTCACTATGCGCCTCAAGCCCAGCTACAGCACGTTCAACATCATGAACTCGCAGGATCAGATGGAGGTCTATCAGGAGCTCTATCAGAAAGGTTATCTCAACTACGCCGAGATTGCCAACGCGCAGAATGGTGGTGTGTATAAGAAGATGTATGACCTCATCACCACTTACAACCCTACCACGGGACAGTTCGGCTTGCCCAACACCGACATTGCCAAGGCCAACTACCTGCGCGACGCCGAATACAGAAACACCAACTGGTTCGACAAGCTTTTCTCCAACGCCATCATGCAGAACCACTCTGTGAGCGTGTCTACCGGTACGGAGAAGTCGCAGAGCTATGTCTCGCTCTCCGCCATGTACGATCCGGGATGGAACAAGCAGAGCAAGGTACAACGCTACACCGTCAACCAGAACACGACCTACAACATATCCAAGAAGCTGAGTGTCAACCTCATCGGCAACGCCTCTTACCGTAAGCAGCGCGCACCGGGCACGTTGGGTTCACAGGTTGATGCGGTATCGGGTGAGGTACGTCGTGACTTCGACATCAATCCCTACTCCTACGCCCTCAATACCTCGCGTGCGCTCGATCCCAACGAATATTACACCCGCAGCTATGCCGACTTCAACATCTTCCATGAGCTGGAGTCTAACTACATGGACCTCAAGGTGAGTGACTTCCGTGTGTCTGCCAGCATCGACTACAAGCCCATCACTAAGCTCAAGTTCACTTTCCTGGCTGCTATGAAGGGTACATCTACCTCGCAGGAGCACATGATCCACGACGACTCCAACGAGGCTATGAGCTACCGCGCTATGGGCAACAGCACTATCCGCAACAACAATCCTCTGCTCTATCGTGACCCTGACGATATCTACGCCCTGAAAATCAGCATTCTGCCAAACGGTGGTATCTACAACCGCACTGACAACGACATGTTTGGTTGGGACACACGTCTCTCTATGAGCTACAACGACGTGTTCCACAACGACCATATCGTCAACTTCTATGGCGGTATGGAGACCAACTCCGTGAACCGTCGCACCACCTGGTTCCGTGGATACGGCTTGCAGTATTCTCTTGGCGAGGTGGCCAACTACGCTTACCAAGCCTTCAAGATGGGTGAGGAGCAGAACACCGACTACTACACGCTGAGCAACCGCTTCACGCGCTCGGCTGCCTTCTTCGGCACCGCCACCTATTCTTATCAAGGCAAATACACCCTCACCGGCACGGCCCGCTACGAGGGTACCAACTACTTAGGCAAGGCCACTTCTGCCCGTTGGATGCCTACGTGGAACGTCTCGGGTGTGTGGAACGCCCACGAGGAGAAGTTCTTCCAGCCTCTCAAGCCAGCTTTCTCGCACGCTACGCTCCGTCTGAGCTACTCGCTCACCGGCGACCGTCCCAGCGTGACCAATGCTTACGCTATCTACAAAGCTAATACGCCCTGGCGACCGTTCACGTCTGTGCGCGAGTCGGGCATCTATATCAGCAGCCTGGCCAATACAGACCTGACCTACGAGAAGAAGCACGAGTTCAACTTAGGTGTTGACCTGGGCTTCCTCGACAACCGCATCAACCTGACGACCGACATCTACTGGCGTCGCAACTTCGACCTTATCGGTTTGGCCAACACAGAGGGTGTAGGCGGTGAGATCCAGCGCTACGGTAACATTGCCAACATGAAGTCGAACGGTGTCGAGCTCTCACTCTCTACCACCAACATCAAGACCAAGGACTTCAGCTGGACCACGAACCTCATCTACTCTCACTCCCACAATGAGGTGACCAAACTCAATACCTCAAGCCGTGTCATCGACCTCGTCTCGGGCACCGGCTTCACGATGAAGGGCTACCCCGTGCGTTCCCTCTTCTCCATTCCCTTCCGCGGTCTGAACAACGAAGGTCTTCCCACCTTCCTCGACCAGGACGGCAACGTCACCACGACGGGCATCTACTTCCAGGAGTCTGATCCTGACAAGCTCAAGTTCCTCAAGTATGAGGGCAGTGCTGATCCTACTGATGTAGGTTCGTTGGGCAACGTGTTCCGCTACAAGGGCTTCTCGCTCAACCTCTTCATCACTTATTCCTTCGGCAATGTGGTGCGTCTCGACCCCGTATTCTCCAACAAGTACGACGACCTGAAGTCCACGCCTAAGGAGTTCCGCAACCGTTGGGAGGTGTCAGGCGATGAAGCTAAGACCAACATCCCCGTCATTGCCAGTGCCGTGCAGAACCGCAACGACACCAATCTGAAGTATGCCTACAACGCATACAACTACTCCGACGCACGCATCGCCAAGGGTGACTTCATCCGCATGAAGGAGATTGCATTAGGCTACGAGTTCCCCAAAAACTGGATCAGCCACTGGGGACTGAGCAACCTCTCGCTTAAACTACAGGCCACTAACCTCTTCTTGATCTATGCTGACAAGAAGCTCAACGGCCAGGATCCGGAGTTCTTCAACACCGGTGGTGTGGCAGTGCCTGTGCCAAAGCAGTTCACGCTCACACTCAGAATGGGTCTCTAACAAACAGATATTAAATATCAGAAAATGAAAGTAATGAAATTAAAATATACGGTTCTGGCCTTGGCGATGGGCTCGGTGGCACTCTCCTCGTGCAACGACTTCCTCGACAAAATGCCCGACAACAGAACCACCATCAATACCGAGGAAAAGGTCGTTCAGCTCCTTACCTCTGCCTATCCGCAAAACTCCAACATATTCGTAAACGAGTATATGTCGGACAATGTGGACGACAACGGTGTGAACAACCCCTACACTAATCGTTTCGCCGACCAGGTCTACGCCTGGCAAGACGTGACCGAGAGCGACAACGAGTCGCCCGAGAGCTTCTATGAGGCCTGCTACAGAGCCATCGCCAGTGCCAATGCCGCCCTGCAGGCCATCGACGAGGCAGGCGGTGCCACAACCGACAAACTGCGTCAGGCACGTGCCGAGGCTCTGCTCTGCCGCGCCTACAACCACTTCCTGCTCGTCAACATGTTCTCCATGGCCTACAACGATCAGACCAGCACAAAGGACCTGGGCATGCCCTACATCGAGAAGCCTGAGGAGAAGGTCGGCGTGACCTACGAGCGCGGCACCGTAGCCGAGGACTATAAGAAAATAGACCATGACCTACAGGCTGCCCTGCCCGATGTGGGCGATGCCAACTACACCGTGCCCAAGTACCATTTCAACCAGCAGGCTGCCTATGCCTTCGCCACCCGCTTCTACCTCTTCTACAACAAGTGGGAAAAGGCTGTGGAGTACGCCAACCGCGTCTTGGGCACTAACGCCGGTGCCTCGTTGCGCGACTATAACGACCTGGCCAACATGACACAGACCGAAGAGGCCGTTCAGCAACGCTACATCGACGCCTCGGTGAACGCCAACCTCATGCTCCAGACTGCCTACTCGCGTATCGGTCTGGCATTCGGGGCTTATTATACCTTGGGCAAATATTCGCACGGTGCCTATGTCTCCACCCATGAGGACGGCTACGCCACAAACATCTGGGGCTCGCCAAGCCTGGAGAAGTTCCCGATCCGGCGCTACAGTGGAACCAACCTCAACAAGTATATCTATTGGCGCACGCCCTATCTCTTCGAGTACAAGGACCTGCAGGCACAGACCGGTTACCACCGTACCGTCTACCCAGCTTTCACCACCGACGAGGTGCTGCTCGAGAGAGCCGAGGCCTACACCCTGCTCAAGCAGTACGATAAGGCAGCTGCCGACCTGAATACATGGATGCACAACTTCGTTAACACCTCGATGACACTCACGCCGGAGAATATCTCTAAGTTCTACAATGCCCAAGACTACTGCTACTCTGATGCCGACGGCATAAAGTCGGGTCTAAAGAAGCACCTCAACCCCGTCTTCTCTATCGACGCCGAGGGCTCTACACAGGAGAACATGCTGCAGTGCGTGTTAGGCTTCAAGCGCATCGAGACTCTGCAGCTCGGCCTCCGCTGGTTCGACATCAAGCGCTACCGCATCGTCATCCCGCGCCGTCAGCTCAACGCTGCGGGCGTGCCTGCCAAGCTCACCGACGTGCTCACCACCGACGATCCGCGACGTGCCGTGCAGTTGCCCACCAAGGTCATTTCTGCCGGAATGACGCCTAACCCGCGCAATACTAAGTAGGAACAGACATTAACAAAAGAACAATCATGAAAAAATATATTCTTTGCCTCTCCTTTCTCGCCACAGCAGGTCTCATGCTGAGTTCCTGCTCAGACGACGACCTCTCCGACAAGAGCGTCATCGTGACCAGCGAGACAGAGCAGACACAGTTTGACAAATGGCTCGAGGCCAACTTTGTCAATCCATACAACATACAGTTCAAGTACCGCTATGAGCACAACGAGAGCGACATGAACTACTACAACGTGCCCGCCGACTATAAGCAGGCCGTGGAGCTGGCTCATATCGTAAAATACACGTGCGTGGAGGCCTACGACGAGGTGGCCGGCGTAAACTTCACCCGCAACTACTTCCCAAAGGAGTTCTTCTGCACAGGCACCTGGGAGTTCCGCAACAACGGTACCTTCATTCTTGGAACGGCCGAGGGCGGCAAGAAGATCTTCCTGGCCGGTGTGAACTACCTTGACCAGTACAAGGACAATATCAACACGCTCAACCACTTCTATCTCAAGACGATCCACCACGAGTTCACCCATATCCTCAACCAGACCAAGGACTTTCCGCGCAGCTATCAGCAGGTCACGGGGTCGGGCTATGTGGCCGACAGCTGGAGTGAGTCGCCCTACAACGAAAACTATCTCGAACGCGGCTTCATCTCTTCCTACTCGCAGCACTCTGCCACAGAGGACTTCGCGGAGATGTTATCCATGTACATCACCAACACGCCCGCACAGTGGAACAAGTGGATGGAGGAGGCTGGAACCGATGGCGCCCGCCTCCTTCAGCAGAAACTCGACATCGTGCGTACCTACATGAAGGACAGCTGGAACATCGACATCGACCAGCTCCGCAACTCGGTGCTTGACCGCGAGACCAAGGTCGCCAGCGGACAGATAGACCTCACAGACCTTACCGTAAAATAACAAGAAAGGAACGACAACATGAAAATAAAATATTCATTCCTGCTTCTGCTTGCGACCATGCCCCTCTTCCTCACCTCCTGTCTTCATGACCAGGAGGACGTTTTCGACGAACCGGCATCCACCCGCATGCAGACTTATCTGAGCAACGCAAAATCGACCCTGACGAGTGCCGAGCACGGCTGGGCCTTCGACTATTATCCAGACCGTAAGCTCTCCATGGGTGGCGTGGCCTACGGCGTGCAGTTCAGTGACACTGCCGCCACGGTGACCTGTGTCCTCGATCCCGGCAAGAAAGAGACGAGCTACTACCGCATGACCACCGACGACGGTCCCGTGCTCTCGTTTGACAGCTACAACACGCTGATGCACTACTTCGCCACGCCATCGTCAAGCCAGTATCAGGCCTACGACGGTGACTTCGAGTTCGTCATCGACAGCGTTGGTTCCGACTGCATCAAGGTGCACGGCAAGCGAAGCCTCAACACGATGTACCTCCGCAAGCTCGACAAGAGCATCGAGCAGTACACAACGGACGCAAAAGCCATGATGGACAATTTCATCCTCTCCGGAGCAACAGGCACCATTGGCGGCACGGAGGTCACGGCAAGCATCGACGTGGACAGCCAGTGGTTCACGTTTGACTGGTCCGACAGCTCGTCGGTCAGCACGGCCTACATCCCTACCGACAAGGGCGTTCGCTTCTATGAGCCCGTCACTATTGCCGGAAAGACGATTACTGAGCTGGCTTATGACGCCAAAACCCTCACGCTCACAGGCACCACTACCGACGGCACCGCTGTGCAGCTGCAGGGTAAACTTCCCGATGGGTACATGCCCTTTGCCGACTACGCCGGCCAGTGGACATTCAAATACGATCTGGGTCAGAAGTCAGTAGATGTCACTCTCACTCCTTCGGAAGACGGACAGAGCTATATCCTCTCCGGACTGGCCAAAAATATCAACCTGACGCTCAACTACGAGAAGTCTACGGGCCGCCTCATCCTCGCCTCACAAGAGGTGGGTACCTACAACGGCAATACCATCATGCTTTGCGCATGGAACATCGCAGGTGGCGGTAAACTCACATGGAGCACGCAGGCAGGTGTCTATCTCACATGGGACGGCAACACCGAACAGCCCACGCTGAGCTTCTCGCCCCTCTCGGAAAGCTTCCAGACCGACTCCTTCATCCTCTGGACCCTCAAGTCTGACGGCTCTTCCGGCGGACAGTTCAACGGTCCGACCGACTATTTGTTCGGTGGCAGCAGTCGCTTGCGAAACTTAGTAAACATGGTTAAAAAGTAAACTGTAATGAAAAAGAGTATTATATTATATGTCGTTGCACTACTCTCCATGGTACTCATGAGCTGTAACGACGATACCGAAAATCCTTACGCGCACACCCCAACGCTGCAGGTTGTAAGCTCCAATGTGGTGTTCACCGCAAAGGCAGCATCGGGTGATGTCGTGTTCGCAACCACCAATGGCGGAACACTCACCGCAAAGACTAAGTCGCCTTGGGCAAAGGCCACTGTCAACGGCAACACCGTAACGGTCAACGTGGAAGAGAACGACGACTTGAGCGGACGTTCTACACAGCTCACCGTGTACAACGGAACCGACTCTGCCAACGTCACCGTGCAGCAGGAGGGCTTGATCTTTCGGTTGAGCACAGCCTCTATCTCTACAGGTGACAATGCTTCGAGACAGAGCTTCGCTATCACAAAGAATATAGATCCCACGATAGAAGTGTCGCAAGACTGGATCACGACACAGATGACTGACGACTCGCTCATCGTTACCCTGAAAGAAAACGCTACCGGCCATGTCCGTAACGGATATATCTACTATACGGCCGGCACCAAGAGAGACTCCATCAGTGTGACGCAGGCAGACTTCGACAAGGACATTGCCGGCACATGGTTTATCACTTCATCCAACTCAAAGAAACCTTATCGGGTCACCATCGGTCGCAACGGCAACAAGTATGCAATGGTCTTGGCTGGTCTTAACTGGACCATCCCCTTGTCATACAACAAGACCAGCAATGCACTGAGCATTGCTGCCGGCGACTCTATCGGCATGTATAAGGATTATTACATAGGTACCGTCTTCTACGATATGGAGGCCGGATACATCACATGGAGCAAGAGTGTAACGCTTTCCGGCACCTTCAGCCATAACGACGCAGAGGGCTACAGCTTCTTGGAGTTCAAGGATAATGGCTCCTGGGAGGGATATAAGCCCAACAGCTTGCTCCTTTCTGCCTTCACGAGCAGTTCATTCTCCAACAAAACCTACAGCAACACTGATCTGTTGGAGTTCGATAATCCAACCCTTATCAGACTTGACAAATAGCAAAGCTACATAAGTTCTCTATAATTAAATAGGAGGCAAGCACCTTAGATGCTTGCCTCCCTTTTGTCTCACCAGTAAAAGCCGGCGTCTAAACAAGGTTTGTGGATGAGATGCCCATAGCGAAAAAGAGACAAAACGGGGTGCAGGAAACTTTAGTTTATTAAATTGTGTAAAACGCTTGGCGGTTCAAAGAAATAATCTTACCTTTGCACACATAACGCGGCAATAGCTCAGTTGGTAGAGCGCGACCTTGCCAAGGTCGAGGTCGCGGGTCCGAGTCCCGTTTGCCGCTCTTTTTTTTCATTCATACCGTCGCCGCAATGGTGGAATTGGTAGACACGAGGGACTTAAAATCCCTTGACCAGAAATGGTTGTGCGGGTTCGAGTCCCGCTCGCGGCACGTTAATCATTTATATTTATTATGCGCAACCATTTCGTTCTAACCTTATCAGTTTGTTCTATAGTGGCTCTGTCGTCATGTTCTTCCAAACTGGGAAAGCTCTCTGCTGACAACTTCACGGTAGATCCCGACCCCTTGGAGGCATTAGGCGGCCAAGTTCCTGCTACCATCAATGGTAACTTCCCCGTGAAATATATGAAGCCGAAGGCTGTGGTGACAGTGATTCCTGAACTGCGCTACGGCAATGGCCAAGTTGCTCAAGGCAAAGGCGCTACTTTCCAGGGCGAGAAAGTCATGGGCAATGACCAGACCATCTCCTACAAGATGGGCGGTCGCTACACGATGAAAACCGCATTTGACTATGTGCCCGATATGCAGAAGAGTGAAATGTATCTCACCTTCGATGCCCGTATCGGCAAGAAAAAAGTCAATGTACCAGCTGTGAAAGTCGCCAATGGCGTGCTGGCTACAGCAGAGCTCTACAAGCAGACGCTGATGAACGCCGGCGGATGCATTGCACCGGACTCCTTCGAGCGCGTGAAGGCACAGAAATACGAGGCCAGCATCAAGTTCCTCATCAACCAGGCCAATCTTCGCAAGAGTGAGCTGAAAAACAACTCAGTCAAAGAGTTCCTCGCCATGCTGAAGAAAATCAATGCCGACCGCGAGGGGCTGAACCTGAGAAACGTGGAGGTGCAGGCCTATGCCTCACCCGACGGTGGCTATTCCTTCAACGACAAACTGGCCAGCAAGCGCCAGAACGCCACTGAGGGATATGTCAAGAAACAGGTCAAGGCTGCCAAGCTCAACACCAAGGACATCGACGCCCACTATACGGCACAGGACTGGGACGGCTTCAAGCGTCTCGTCCAAGCCAGCAACATCCAGGACAAAGATGTGATCCTGCGCGTTCTGGAAATGTATAAGGATCCCGAGGAACGCGAGCGTCAGATCCGCAACATGAGCGAGGGCTTCCGTGAGCTCGCCGACGGCATCCTGCCGGAGCTGCGCCGTAGCCGCTTGATCATCAACTACGAGACAGTGGGAAGAGACGATGAGCAAATCATGCAACAGTATGCTGCCGATCCCTCCCGCCTGTCCCCGGACGAGCTGCTCTATGCCGCCACACTGGAGAGCAACCCTGCCAAGCAGGAAGCCATCTATAAGAAGACGACAGAACTGTATGACAAGGACTACCGCGCCTTCAACAACATGGCTGTCATGGCCTTCAACAAGGGCGATGAGTCCGCGGCCAAGCAGTATATCGAGCAGGCTCAGGCCAGACGCGCCGACGCACCTGAGGCCAACGCCAACCTCGCGCTCATCGATATGAAGCACGGCGACCTCAAGGCTGCCACTGATCATCTGGCAGATGCCATCGACGCCAACGGATTCAATGAGGTGCTGGGCAACCTGAACATTGCCAAAGGCAACTATGCTACCGCCGTGCAGAACTTTGGTAACAGCTATTCCAACAGTGCCGCTTTGGCTCAGCTGCTCAACAAGGACTATGCTGCCGCCGTCGCTACGCTGAAAAACGTGAAGAACCCTGATGCCATGACAGACTATCTGATGGCGCTCGCGCTCAACCGCCAGGGCAACACGGCCACTGCCAAAGACTATCTGCAGCGTGCTTGCCAGAAAGACGCTAAGCTCGCCGCTTATGCAGCCAACGACTTGGAGCTGGTCAACCTGAAGTAATCATTTCGATTTTCATTCACTATCACGATAAGCCTTCGGCCTCAAGTATGGGGGCGAAGGCTTTCTTTGTTATTCATCTATGCAGTTTCATATTCATTATAGCCGTTATGTGGCCGAGAGTCTCTCAGGGGTCCTGCTCTTGCTGACCCTGCTATTGTCGTCCTGCGGTGTCGACGGCAGCCATTTCAAGATAGAGGGGCATCTGTTGAACATCAACCAGAGCGAGTTCTATGTCTATGCCGAGAACGGATCTGTCGACGGACTCGACACCATACATGTCGAGGGCGGGCGCTTCGCCTACGAAGTGCCCTGCAAGCATCCCACCATTCTCTATCTGGTCTTTCCCAATTACTCCGTCGTGCCGATCTTTGCCCAACCGGGCAAGAGTGTCAGCATCAAGGGAGACGCCTCTCACCTGAAGGAGATTGAGATCAAAGGCACCGACGATAATGAACTCTATACCAAATACCGCGAGCAGGTGTCCAAAGCGTCGCCACCCGAGGCCAAGCGTGCAGCAGAGGTTTTCATCGGCGATCATCCGGAATCTGTTGTCGGCCTGTGGCTCATCAAGAAGTATTTCATCTCTGACGCACTACCCGACTATCAGACAGCCTTGCGGTTGGCTAAGAAGATGCAGTCCAAACAGACCGACCAGGCTGACCTGTCGCGTATGATCCTCCAGCTGAACTCTATGTCGCATGTAGGCGTAGGCTCTGTCTTGCCGACCTTCTCCACCTACGACACCAAGGGACGGCTGGTTTCTTCATCGGACTTCTCTTCCGGCCTTGCCGTCATCTGCACATGGGCGTCATGGAGCTATGACAGCATGGATATGCTGCGTACGTTGAAACAGTTGCAGCGTCAGTCAGGCGGACGGCTCAAAGTGGTGTCGCTCTCGGTCGACGCGAGCCGTAGCGACTGCGATGGTGCTCTGCATGCCGACAGCATCTCGTGGTCCAAT
>OGQX01000464.1_pt1 | contig 45233 bp, 73 predicted proteins | sample 1553291 | NCBI WGS metagenome assembly OGQX01 (sample SAMEA2580030, study PRJEB22360) | human gut metagenome | biome: human gut; feature: human-associated habitat; material: faeces | place: Denmark | collected 2008/2010
CGCTTGAAATAAGCGGGGCTTTCCGACATTCGGGCAGTTGACAAAACGGTCGGATTTATGATACAATAATCTGCGGACAGCCGCGCGGCTGTTTTTCATAGTATACGGGGTATACTATGAAAAAGGCTTTTGTAAAGGACGTCGGGATATGGAAAAAGAAAAACGGAAGAAAAAAAACGTAAAAAAACGTGTCGCCATTACCTTGGCGTGTATCGTATTCTTTGTGGGAAGCGTTCTTTTGGGCTTGCAAATCGGCGTGATTTATACCGACCGCACTTGGGTGCATTGGTGGCCCGACTACGAAAAGAAGGATATTACCGCAACTCTGGAAAAAAGTACTTTGACCGCGGCGGATTATGAGCTTTTATACGAACAGACGGGCTTGACGAAGCTCGGCGTAGACGGCCTTCGGGACAGCGGAAACTCCCGGCAGATTTTGAAAATACAGGATTTCTATTTTGAGGAACATACGGTCACTTGCAGCCGTTTCAATCCTTACACTTACAGCGAGACGATTGAAAAACATGCACCCATAGCGAAATTGGAGGACGGAGACATCGTCGTTTCGGCGACGACGCACGTATCGGGTTGGCGGTTGGGACATGCCGCTCTGGTGGTGGACGGGGATACGGGGACGCTTGCGGAAGCGTTCGGGCCGGGCGAAGTGAGCAAGCTCAGCAGTATCAGTTCCTTTACGGATCTCGCCAATCTGATGATTTTGCGCCCGAAATTCCCGAAAGAATTTCGCGAACAGGTCGCAGAGTATGCGAAAGAAAACCTTCTCGGCGTTAAATATAGTTTTGCGGTGGGGATACTCTCCAAAAAATATAACGAGGACTCCTTTACCCGTACCCAGTGCGCTCATCTGGTCTGGTATGCTTATCGGCATTTCGGCGTCGATCTGGATTCCAACGGCGGACTCGTGGTGACGCCCCCCGAAATGGCGAACTCTCCGTATGTAGAGGTAGTGCAGATTTACGGCTTTGATCCCGTGAAATTGTGGACGTAATTGAGATTTTCGCGGGGGAGATCGCAAGGCGAAGAAGCGAAGGAAAAGGAGGCGGGAACCTTGAAAAAGTGTAGAATCACCGTTTTGAAATGTGGTTTTGATGAGGAGCTTGCCCGCGAATACGGGGCCGAGGGATTGGGCAGATGTCCCATGCTGAAAGAAGGGCAGGTATTCTATGCGGACTACGCGAAGCCGAAAGGCTTTTGCGACGAGGCTTGGAAAGCGATTTATCAATATGTATTTGCCTTGTCGCACGGCGTGGACGATCTGTTTTATTACGGTGACTGGATCGGAAAACCCGGAGTGGCGATTTGCAGTTGCAACGACGGCCTGCGCCCCGTCATTTTCAAAATCGAGCGGACGGAGGAAGATTCCGTCATCGACTATGTACCGAATAAGGAATGAAATTGTCTTTCGGGGCGGAATTTTTATAAAAGCGGGGGACGATATGAAGTCGGACGAAACGGAAAAAGAATATGCGTTAACGCCGAAGGAAGTCTATACGATGATTACGGGCGCGACGGGCGGGCTCGGAGAAGCGTTCGTCCGTATAGCGGCGAAGAACGGGGAAAATTTAATCTTGACGGGCCGATACGAAGGAAAACTTCGCCTGCTCAAAGAGAAGATACTCGCGGAGCATACGGGAATCGACGTGCTCATATATGCGGCTGATTTGTCGGACGCGGCGAGCAGAGCTTCCATGATGCGGGCGATCGCGGAAGCGCATTTGAAAATAGCCCGCCTTATCAACGTCGCGGGGGCGGATATTCAAAAGCCCTTTTCCGATTATACGCAGGAAAAGATCTCTTTTCAATGTCGGGTGAATTTCGAGGCGGCCGCGGCGCTTTGTCGTTTTGCGCTCGGGGTACGGGCAAAAGAGCTGGAAATTATCAATATTTCCAGCGTTTCGGGGCTCTGTCCCATGCCCTATTTTGCCGTTTACAGCGCGATGAAAGGGGCGCTCACTTCCTTTTCCGCCTCTCTTCGGGAGGAGATGAAGGGGAAAGGGGTAAAAGTAACGGCGGTATTGCCCGGTGCGATGCCTACCCGCGCGGATGTCCGCGCGCAAATCGAAGGACAGGGGGTATGGGGAAAACTTGCAGCCAAAAGTCCCGCTTTTGTTGCGGAATGTAGCTTAAAAGCAGTAAAAAAGAACCGCCGGAAAGTCATTCCGGGGTTTTGGAACAAAATCATGAACATAATCTTGAAAATCTTGCCCCTGCCTTGGAAGCTCAAATTTATCGCGCGGCGTTGGAGCAAAATTTCCAAGGACGCTTTTTGATTTCAGCTCTTGTTTTCTCTCGGAAACTTTGTTGCAGCTTCGGAAATGTATTTGATTGTTAGGAAACACAGGGAGTTAAAGCGGCAATAAATGCGCATACTTCGGATATGAAAAGAATGGTATCCGTATTTGCGTCGTTATTGCTGTTTTTTGCTTTCTTGGGGGGCGCCGAATTTTTCGTTGCACCTTTATCGGCCGTTTCTCCGTCAGCGTCCGTTCCTGTTTCGTCAAAAAGCGAAACGCTCTCTTTCGCCGCAGACCTGCCCCGTCTCTCCGTCGAGGAAAAGACGGGTGTCTTTACATCGGAAAAAAGAGAAACCATTTCCGTTCTCACGGCAAAAATCGACGGAAAAACGTGGACTTTCCGTTTGAGCGGCACGGGCGGTCCGTTCATGAAGGAGCTCCGCATCGAAGTGTCGAAGGGTAACAAACGAGTGTGCGTCATTACTTCGCCAAAGGATTACGGATTTTCTCCCGCCATTCAGATTTATAATTTTTCGGAAAACGAGCCATTTCTCTTTTATTCCGCGCAATCGGGCGGGAGCGGCGGATATGGCTTTTACAACGTCTATCGCTTGAAGGGCGAAAAATGTACTCTCGTATACGACGAGGAGTACGATTCCCGTGCCAATGTCTTTTCGGCGCGTTTTGCGGAAGGCTGTAAAATGTGCGTCCGAAACGAATCGACGAACGGAGAACTTATGGTAGATGTCTCGTATATGCCGCCCGAATTTCGGGGAAAAATCTTTTTTTCCGATTGCCGCCCTAAGGGAGAGAAAGTAAATATCAATCCCGTTTCCGTCGTATTTCCCTATTATAATTCGTCGGTCGGGCTCTATCAGCTGATGACTTTTCGTTCGGTCACGGCAGTGGCGGAAGTCAATCGCCTCGGCTATATCGTGCAGAATTTAGAATTTTCGGAAGGAGCTTTCCGTCCTTACTTTACGGAGTTTTCTATCGATTTTTGAAAGTTCAGATATTTGTTTCTATGAAGCGCACCGAAGCGTTTTCCCAATATTTTTTATACGTTTCGTCTCTTTTCCCGTTCAGGTTGAGCTGATACATGCGAAAAATTACGGGGAAATTTTTCGGTTGCCATTGTTCCTCATAGGAATAGCGATAGGTCATGCCCAATCGTTTCATGACGGCTCCGCTTCGGAAATTTTTTCTGTCATGGGTGGCGGTGACGTAGGGAATACCGTCCGCTTTTGCCTGTTTGAGAAGTATGCTTCCCGCTTCCGTCATAATGCCTCTTCCCCAAAATTCTTTTTTTAATCCGTAGCCGAAATCGTAGCTGTCGTCCGTTTCGATCTTGATATAGCCTATCGGTTTGTCGTCCGTTTTCAGACAAACCGCATAGGCATAACCGCGGGGGTGTTCATAGACGCATTCATAATGCGTCTTGAAAAACAGTTCCGCATCTTCCAAAGTCTTTGCGGGAAACCAAGGCAGGTATGTGTTGACTTCCTCATCTTGAAGAATCTCAAACAGCGCGCCGATGTCCCGATTTGTAAATTTTCTTAAAATCAGCCTCTCCGTTTCCAACGTAGGGGTATTTTTATTGCAGTTCTTCATCGGTTTTATTATATCATAAAAGTATCGGAATTGCAAGGGAAAAGATTTACTTATGTTTGTTTCTATGATATAATACGGACAAAACGGGGAATTTTAAGGAGGAGCTCTGTGCAAATTGACAGACTTTTCGATATCGTGTATACGCTTTTGCGGAAAAAGAGCGCGACGGCCGCCGAGCTCGCCGAACGCTTCGGCGTTTCCAAACGTACAATATTGAGGGATATAGAGACATTGTCCGTTGCGGGAATCCCGATTCTGACTTCGCCGGGCAAGGGCGGAGGCGTCTCCATTTCGAGTTCGTTTGTGCTCGATAAAGCCCCCTTGTCGGAAGAGGAGTGGAATCAGCTTGTGATCGGCCTGCAAAGCCTTTCTTCGACAAAGTATATAAACCAGGCGGCGATTTTATCAAAGCTCGGAATTCTGTTTACGGACAGGCAGTGGATAGAAGTAGACTTTTCTCGCTGGGGAAATTCCGAACAGGATAAAGAAAAGTTTGAACTGTTGAAACGCGCGGTCGTTGGCGAATCGGCTCTTTCTTTTGTCTATGCGGGGTCGGCGGGAAGGACGGAAGAGAGGACGGTTTACCCCTTAAAATTAATTTTTAAGTCGGGCTCCTGGTATTTACAGGCATATTGCTTGTCGAGGAAGGATTATCGGATTTTCAAAATCCGTCGTATGATAAACCTTTGTATCCTTTCGGAAAAATTCGACGCCCGAAAATTTTTTCCTCCTTCCGTCGAGCAGGAGACTTCTTCGCCGGCCTCGGTAGAACTCAGACTTCGTTTTTCCGCATCGGCCGCTTACCGCGTTTATGACGAATTTTCTCCCGAAAATATTTCAAAAAACAGAGACGGTTCTCATACGGTTTCGATTTGCCTGCCGGAAGATAATTGGCTTTACGGCTACCTGCTTTCCTATGGCGCGGAAGTATATGTGGAAAGTCCCGTCTCCGTCAGAAATCGCCTGTTGGAGCAAGTGGAAAAAATAAAACAAATTTATAAAAAGTGACACGCTGTTGTCACTTTTTCTTTGCTATAATGAAAGAAAAACGAAGGAGAAGAAATATGCCCAGACCGACGACCAAACAGTCGCTGCTGGAAGCGGCGGAGAAAGGATTCAAAGAACTTTTCGGCTTTGCGGAAGCCATGTCGGAAGAAGAGCGTTGCGCTGAATTTTTGTTTGAAGACAGAGACAGAAATATTCGGGACGTATTCGTTCATCTTTACGAATGGCATCGACTGTTGCTGAACTTTGTAGAAAATAACCGAAGGGGAGTAACCGCGGCCTTTTTGCCGCTTCCTTATAATTGGAAAACGTATCCGCAAATGAATGTGGAGATTTGGAAAAAGTATCAATCGACTTCCTGTCAAACGGCGGAACAAATGCTTAAAGACAGTCATCGGGCTGTTATGGATTTGATTCGTTCGTTTACGGACGAAGAGCTGTTTTTGAAAAAGTATTTTCCGTGGACGGGAACTACCTCTTTGGGAAGCTATTGTATTTCCGTAACTTCGAGTCATTACGATTGGGCATTAAAGAAGCTCAAAAAGCAGGATCGGTTATATAAAGAAAATCTTGCCGATAAACGGGCGAAAATCAAACAGTGAACGGGAGAAAAAACGCATGGCTTTTGATTACAAAAAAGAATATAAAAAATTTTATTTTCCGCCTCGGCGGCCCGAGATTGCGGATATACCTGAAATGAATTTTCTGGCCGTGCGGGGGAAGGGAGATCCGAACGAAGAATCGGGGGAATATAAGACGGCGGTCGGACTGTTATATGCGGTTTCCTATACGATTAAAATGAGCCGTTTGGGCACCCATAAAATAAAAGGCTATTTTCCGTATGTGGTTCCGCCGCTGGAAGGCTTATGGTGGTCGGAAAAAGGAAATATCGATTATTCCAAAAAAGGAGATTTTCGGTGGATATCTTTAATCCGCCTTCCCGATTTTGTCTCGAAACAGGATTTTGATTGGGCGATAGAGGAAGCGTCGAAGAAAAAGGGCTGGGATTTTTCCAAAGTGGAATTTTTTTCTTATGCCGAGGGACTGTGTATACAATGTATGCACATCGGAGCTTATGACAATGAGCCGGAGACGATAAGTCGAATGGAAAAATATTGCGAAGAGGCAGGATTCCTGCTTGATTTAGGAAGGGAGCGCTATCACCATGAAATCTATCTCGGCGATCCCCGAAAAGTATCCGAAGAAAAGCTGAAAACAGTGATTCGCGAACCGATAAGGAAAAAATCTGATTAAAAAATTTTGTGAAAAGGGGGAGCCGCAAGGCTCTCTCTTTTTAAAAAAGTAAATAAAAAACAATAAGAAATAGATATTTACAGAAAAAAATAAAAACCGTAAAAATTGGGGAATTTTTGCGGAAAGAAATAAGGTATAATATAGCGTGGAAGTTACTGAAAGGGGTCAAAGGTAATGAAAGCGCACATAGAAGAAGTTCTGCGCCGATATAGTTACATACAGACGGCGTTGAAAGAAGGAAAGACGGAAGTCAATTTTTATGTCGGAAAGAGAAAGCAAAAAATTGTTATAGACGCAACCCTGAAAATAATTCTTACCATAATAGAGGATATCACTAAAAAAGAGAAAGATATCTACATAAAAATGATGATAGAAGGAATCAAGAAAGGAGATTCGGATAAATATATTATGACCAATCTTCCCATGCAGAAAAATGCATATTACGACAGGAAGAAAAAGTTTATCGACAAAATCTATCAATGCTGTATTTGTAAAGGCTTGATAAGTTATGAGGAAATATTGAACGAATCGATTGGATAAAGGAACGAAAGATGAAAGACCGTGAAGAAGATATACTTGTTTATTTGACCGACTTGTTTGAGGAATATTTGTTTGAATTGAAGGAAATAAAAGAAGAGGACGAAAATCAGTTTGCCTATGGCGAAAAAGTCGCTTATACAGAGTGCTTGGATTTAATACGAATGTGGCGGGAATCACAGAAAAGAAAATTGGATTTCAGCGTTTAAGTCGCGTTTGTTTTTTAACGGCATTTATTGAGTAAATCCCGTAAACTTTCGTAACGGGATTATTTTTTCATACCGTTTTATACGAAATAACTTTTAATAAAACAGAGATATTTTGGACAAGGAAATTCGTTGCGAAAAGCCATAAATTCATACGAAAAAACGGACGTAAAGTCCGTTCGAAAAAATGATATTTAACCCAAATCGTGGAAGATACCAGCGAAGACCATAAGAAAAACAGAAAATATCGTAACGAAATATAAAATTTTGAGCGCTTTAATAACCTGTGGACAATAATTCGGCTCTGTTACTTCCGTTGCGCCGCTTTGAGGAGATGAAGATTTGTTTTGCTTCAAATGGGGGCGTCTGCGCGCAACAAATATGTAATCCCAAACAAAATAGACCCAAAAAAGCGCAATTTTAGGAATATAGCCGTAAAGATGCCTCTTTTTGGAATCCCAATCGACCAAGAAAATCAGTGCGAACATAGAAAGACCATATAAAATAAGACCGCTTATCATAAGCCAAAACATAATTCCCATTTTTCCTACCGCCTATCAAATATTAAAAAAGACAGAATACCGAAATATTCTGTCTTTTTTGGCGCAGAGAAGAGGATTTGAACCCCAAAAAGGCCATAAGTAAGTATAAAAAGTGGCTTAAAATATGCGATTTTACTGCTTTTTACCCTTATTTTAACAATCTAAAAATATATTTTATTTTAGTTTTTTGGGGTATTTTTGGGGTACAAACTTCCTTAATACTTAAATTTTTTTGCTTCTCTTAATAAGTATTCGTTTGAGAAATCTGTATAAGCTTCTTTTAATTTGCCTATCGAGTTTCCCATCCATATACCGATTACGTTATCGGGAATACCACACTCACTGCATCTTGTTTGAAAAGTGGTTCTCATATCATAAAGCTTATGATTGGGCAATACCGTCTTGAACCTCTTATCGAGAGTTTTAAGGTTAACCTCCGGCAATACTGTTAAACCGTCTATATAAGGTCGTAACATAGGGGTTATGGGAATGCGTTTTATTTCTTCTTTCCCGTTTTTTCGTTTCGAGTTTTTAGCTCGAATAAAATTTCCGTCAATAACAGCAGTGGCGTATTCGTTAGGACGCAATCCGGTATAAAACATAACTGCAAATACTATTTGTAGAGGTGTGTTTGCATAAGTATTTAGAAGTTGTTCTTCTTCATTCTTTTCGATCAGCGTTCCATGTTGTCTTTCCTTATTTTGATGAAAACACATGCTAACTGGATTAAGCGTTAATACACCGTGTTTAACAGCACAAGCGAATATTTGGTTTAGCATAGAATGAACATCTTCTTCAAGTCTATGTCGGTCTGCAAGAGAATCAAGCAATGTTTGTATAGCCGTAGGAAGAATTTCTTTGAGCTTCAATTTCCCAAACCGTGGCTTAACAAGATTGTTATATCTAACCATTCCTTTTTTGTAAGTTTCAGCGCATACCTTTCTTTTGTAAAAATTCTCGAACCAATATACCGAAAATCCATCAAAGGTTACAGGGACGGTAGGCGCGGATTCGTCGTCAAAGGTATAGTTATTTAGTTTTTCGATAAAACGAGCTTTAGCTTCTTCTATTGTTGTGCCGCTTGCGGAGATAGGATGCTTATCGTATGGTTTTTTTGCATATCTTATTTCGTAAGAACAGTTGTAACGCCCATCTGTTCTTTTCCGAATATGAGCAGTGCAGCCTTGCGCTCGGAACTGCTTTCTGAATGTTTTAGGCATTTTGAAAATCTCCTTTTCGTTGAATTTCAAAAACCTACTTTCCGACATTGTTAAAGATAATACATTATGGGGGGGGGGTAAAATTTTGCTCTAATTGCTCTACTTTTTCTAATAGGGCAAGAAGTGTTTTTTGTGTAGTCATCGACTACCTCCTGTGGATAATATTACGGATTTCTCCGTTTATTCAAGGATAGCAATTTTATAACCGCGAAAAAACACTTAGATTGTTCTTTTTTGAGTTATTTTGTAATTTGTTCGATATTATTACCTCTTAAATTTTTCTATTAGTACATCACAAAATTCGATGACAAGGTTTTTACCCTTTTCACCGAGTAGTGCTTCGACTTCTTTGTACTTATCCAAAACATCTTCTTGGTCAGCAGTAATGCTGACTTTTTTTGTGTCTATAATACCGTTTTCGTAATCTTTGCTCGTCCATGTATTATCAATTCCAAGCGCTTTTTCTATTGCTTGAATAGTATTATAGGTAGGACTGCACCTTGTAGGGTCATTGGCAAAAATACCTGCAATCGTTCTTCTTGATACACCAGATAATTCTGCTAATTGGTCGTGCGTTAAATGTAATTCCTTTTTACGTTTTTTCCATAAATCTATATCCATAAATTACCTCTTGGCACTATTATAGGAAAAAAATACAAATAGTGCAATAATTTTTATGAAAAATGCTTGACAAATGCCATTATTGGCGCTATAATAAACCCATAAAGTGCCATTAGTGCAAAAAAAATAAAGCTTTGAGGTACATATGGTTAGTTTGATATTATCAATCGTTTCGCTTTGTTGTAGTATAGGCATTCTTATATATAAAATTGTTTGGCACTGTTTTTTTCGTAAAGAAAAGAAATATCGAAACAAAGAATATCCCACAGCAATTTTAGACAAAGGGATTGAGTATACCTCAAAGAACAATACCCAAAATTCCAAAAACGATGGCCACGGCAATACCAATAAATTCACAGGTATTAGTGATTGATTGTCGCTTATATTCAGTAATTGCTCGTTCGCCTGTCGGGGTAAGCCGACAAATATTTAGACGGTCGCCGTTAATCGAGCTCATTTCAATAAAACCGTCGTTGAAAAGTTGTCGTTCATATGCTTGCAATCCTGCATCGTGGACTATTCCGCCTTTTTTAATTGATTTTAGAAATTTGTATTCAGTATGAGAAATCATAAGTTTTCCTTTGATAGAGGCTTTTACAATAATATTTTCAAATTGGAGGTAAGGTATGACAAAAGTTAAAATGAAAAGTTTATCAGACAAAGAAATACTGGAACTTACGGAGAAAATGACAAATCTAAAAAGCACGGTTATGACTGCGCGTAATAAAAATGAATATGTACAAGAGAGGTTGTTTGAAGTAAGCAAAGTTTTTGCAGAAGATTTAATTACTTTTCTCAATCATCTATTTTTTGAAGAAGATTAAAAAGCATATTGTGTAATTCTTTAATTTTCTGCTCAATATCAGAAAGCTTCTCAGCGTTTTGAATAGCTTTTGTTTCAGCCGTTAAAAGAACACAATCGTTATGGTGAGAACAGTTTAGACAATCACAATTTTTTATCGGACAATACATAATAATTTTTTCCTTATACTTTAATGAAAGAATTATATCACAAAGACAAGCAAAAAGCAACACTATACAAGGAGGTGCAGAAGAACTATGTCGGCTTATAAAAAGAGGTTTGAACCAATGAAAAAGCTGAAACTTATGCGGATTAGTCGCGATTTGACGATTGTAGAGCTTGCCGAAAAGACGGGCATAAATCGGAATACGATAAATCAATATGAATTAGGAATTCATTCACCGCGTAGGGAAAATTTACAGACATTAGCAAAGGCATTAGATTGCAAAATTGAAGAAATTATATAATTTTGTTAGATTCTTTGAGGAATAGGAGAAAGGAACATAAACGGAGGGAAAAAGAAAACCCTCCAAAGAGGAGGGCGATAATGAAAAAGAAAGAAAATGTCTATCTTACAGCAATCGAGGATGTGTATTTGTTGAGAATCCAAGTAACAGAAGAAAGCGGAGTCAAATGCTTTTTTGAAGTAACAATCTCAAAAGAAATCGATAAGATGTCTCATGATAAAGGGAAAAAGCTTCTCGAAAGAATAGACCACTTATTTTATTCATGTCTTGACGATTTTCAAAAAGAAATTATCCGCGAACGAAAGTTAAAATCTGAAAAAAATAATCCATGAAGGAAGGAGAAAGAGAATGACAGAGAAAGAATTTAAGGAATTGAAGGTAGGAGACAAAGTAAGGATAATCAGCACGCCTATACGGTATTGTCGTTATGGCGTGTCATCGATGGATGAATGGAGCGGGAAGATTATGACTATAAGAGAAATACACATTAATATCGCTAGCTCCTATGCAAGAATGAAGGAAGATGAAACAAGTAATTTTTTAGGCGGTTGGGTTTGGTTTCCTGAAATGATAGCCGAGAAGGTTACAAGCCAAAAAAAATAAAAGCAGGCGAAAGCCTGCGAAGGAGGAGAAATAGGAATGAAAGAAGTAACAAGCGTTTTGGAGTTCGCAAACGCCGCTGCAATCGAGCGTATCAACTATGAGCTTGTAAAGGTAATCGAGAACATTCAAAACCCGAACACCGACGAAAAGCCGCGCAAGCTCACTGTAGAACTTTGCCTGACGCCCGTCAACAACAGAACGACGGTGAACATCAAGACTACCGTCAAAAAGCAGCTCCGTCCCACGAATGCCGTACATTCTCAAATGGCAATGGCTTTGATAGACAATAGCTATCAGCTAATAGAGAGCGGCGCAGGCTACATCGACGGACAAGCCGACATCTTCGGTGAAGTCCATGAAACCCACATTGTAAAAATCAAAAAGTTGGAGGAATAAGACAATGGAAAACAACAACATCGTAAACGACATTGAACGTATCGTCAAGGAGAACACGGTGCAGGTCATCGAGAGTAACGGTCGCACTTTTGCGACAAAAAGCCTCGTCGAGATTATGCCCCGCAAGGACATTGCGGCAGAGATCAGGTTTTCCGATCTCTCGTCCATCGTGGAAATCGTCAAGAGGGAAATGAAACGGTTTGTCTTACCAATCTACATCAACATCGAGTCGGAGGGGTGTGTATCGGTCATTACTTCACTTGACGGCGAGAAAGACAGGGAAAAGCCATACAGCGCGGTTGCGGAGGGCAACAGGTTCTGTTTCGGTAAAGGCTATGACTACGAGCGTTTCGTGATTGCGATCCGTTCGCTGTTCATTCAGACGGAGCACACGGCAAACCTTTTGCTACTCCTCAAAAAGGTTTCCAATATCGAGTCGGTCGAGACGTCCGATGACGGTATCTCGCAGCAAGTTGTAGCGAAACAAGGGGCTTGCCTTGCTTCTGACGTCAAAATCACGCCTATCATCAAACTTGCCCCGTTTCGTACTTTTATTGAGGTGGAACAGCCTGAATCAGAGTTTCTGTTTCGTATCAGCGACGGTAACTCTTTCGCCCTGTATGAAGCAGATGGTGGAGCTTGGAGAATAAAGGCAAAAAAGAACATTAGAACATTTTTCGAGAATACGCTTACCGAGGAAATCAAAACGGGCAATGTCGTAGTTTTAGGTTAAGCGGAATGTGTGGGAAACAAGAAAAAAATAATCGGTCTGACGAGAGAGCGGAGGCACCGTTCCGAAACCCCGAGAGGGGTCGCCGAAAGCCAAGGGAGTGTGTATGAAAAAGCTATTGGAATGGTTAGATAAGTTTGCGGAAAAGTGTATTAAGCCGATAGACGAGAAAGGAGAACGCCTTCGAAAATTAGAGGAAGCGGAGCGAAAGCAATTAGAAGAAATCTTGCGGAGGAATGGCTATGATAAATATTAAGAAACGGAATATTTTGAAAGTAAAGTTAGAAAGTATCTTCCGAAGAATGAAGAATGGGGAACCGGTAAATGACGACGAAAGATATTTATACTTTACCGTAAAAGGGCTTAATGAGGCCCAAACAGACGATGAAGCAATAGAGGAATATCTTTATAGTTTATCTTTGACAGAGAACCTATTAAAAGGGGTGGTAGCATGAAACTTTTGATAGAGAGCGGGAAAGTGGCATGTACACTTGAAGAAAAAAACGTGGCCTTTCTACATAGTTGTTATTTAATATTCGACGGGTATATAAACGGAAAACTCCGAATGAGGGAAGGGAACGTAGAAAGCGAATATAAAAGGCTTGACGCATTGATAAGCTATGCAGAAAGAAACGGAATCGAGATAGCCGAGGAAGTAAGAATCCGTCTTAAAGAGTTAAAAGGACAGTACGAAGAAAACGAATTAAAACGGATAGAGGCAGAGGAACAGGCAAAAAAAGAGCAAGAGTGGAAGAACTTAAAAGAGAACGGGTGTAAAGGCTGTAAAAACTGTTTCCGAGTATATCAAGGAGAGGACGATTATATTTGCGAAGCGACGAAAGAGGAGCTGGATATAGGAAATCGCCCGACATACGATTATATAAATCATGTGTACCGACTGTTTAATTACGTGCCGTTCCCGACAGCTAAATGTCCGTTTAATACGGAAAGGAGGGCAAAAACATGAGCAAATTCAGGGTGTTAAAACCGGAAGAAATAGAAGTGAAAGTGAAACAGGTAACGGAGAAAGGAGCAGTTGCCCTGATTTATAAGACTTCCCGAGTAGATATGGACATTCTCGACGAGACGGTAGGAGCGGAGAATTGGCAAAGCGAATATCAGGAAATCAAAGGTAACTTGTATTGTGGAATCGGAATCAAAGACGAGACGACGCAGGATTGGGTATGGAAATGGGACTGCGGAATCGAGAGCCGCAGTGACGGAGACGGAAACGAGAAGAAAGGGGAGGCCTCTGACGCATTTAAGAGAGCAGGAGTACAGTGGGGAATCGGACGGGAGCTGTATACCGCGCCATTTATATTCTTACCCTTAGAGACGGTATCAAACGGGAAAGGATATAAATTAAAGAATCCGTTTTCAAGATTTGACGTCAAGGAGATAGAGTATACAGAAAGCCGAAAAATTTCGAAGATAACAATCGTAGACGAACGCGGACGAGAAGTATTCCAATACCCCAAGGAAGCGACGAAGGCAAAACAGACGGGAAAGACGGAAGAATGGAAACTAACGAAAAGCGAGCTTGTACAGGTCTACGGAGTAAAGAACGCAGAAGCAACGATTGCAGCATTAGAAAAGAAGTTGGGAGTTCCATACGCTGAATGGAACCAAGAAACAACACAAAAGGTTCGAGAAACGCTTGAAAGAATGAAGAAAAGAAACAATGAAGAAATGGAAAAGTATCGTTCAGAGTTAGAAAAAACAGATGACGACGATTTGCCGTTTTAAGGAGAAAGAATGATAAAAGGAAAAATAATCGATATAAACGCGGATGGAAATGCGATAATACAGGCTCCGATAGATACCTATATTTTTACGCATAGAAAGGTGAAGGAAGCGTATATCGACTACATAGACAGTCGTCCGCTCTCCGATAAACAGCGCCGGATGTGCTATGCGCTTATCAATGCGATAGCGGAATGGAGCGGCGAGACGGAGGAAGGGACGAAAACGGCGTTAAAATTGGATTTTTGGCAAAGCCACGTGGAAACGCTTGCGGACAAGATTTTCAGTCTTTCAAACGCGCCTATGAGCCTTGTGTCGGAGTTCCAAAGGTATCTTGTAAGATTCATCATCGATAACGATATTCCGTTGAAATTTCCGCTTTTGGAATACGTGGATGACATCAGGGACTACACCTATGCGTGTCTGATTCATAAGAAATGCGTGGTGTGCGGGAAGCGCGCGGACTTGCATCATATCGACGCGATAGGCATGGGAAACGATCGGAACGATGTGCAGCATATCGGCCGAGAAGTAATTAGTCTTTGTCGAGAACATCATGCAGAAATACATACACTCGGAAAATCCAAGTTTATGGAAAAGTACCATCTTGACGGCGGTATAGAGGCAGATAAAACAATCCTGAAAATATACGGATTAAAGAGGTAAAAGATGAAGGGAGTCAATGGCTTCACGTTTTTCAAAAATTATTATGATGCAATAAACGATCCGGAGAATGGATTGACAGAAGAAGAACAAGGAAAACTGTATAACGCAATTTTTGCGTATATGTTTGAGGGAAAAGAACCGTCGTTGAAAGGCGTTTGTCGATTAGCGTTTAATCTAATAAAACCGTCGTTGGATAAATCGAAAGTAAGGTCGTCGGCAAGTTCAAAAGAAAAAGAAACAGAAGGTTTTGAGGAAGAAACGGAGACAAACGAAAAACAAAACGAAACAAATGAAATCAAAAACGAAACAAACGAAATCAAAAACGAAACAAACGAAAAGAAAATAGAATTGTCGCCTTCAAGAATAAAGAATAAAGAACAAGAAAGAGAATATAAGAACAAGAATAAGAAGAACGAACAAGAAGAGAAAAGGGTCATAGGGGAAAGGGAAGAAGAAAAGCAGGACGTACGTTCAGAGGCGCAGAAGGAATTTTTTGAGAGATATCCTTTGGAGGTAGACAACTATTCGGCGGGAGATTATGCGGAAATAGATTTTGAACTTCTAAGAAGGAGATTCGAGGAAAGTGAATTTCTTCAAAAGACAAAATCGTTTTCATGGGTCTGTCAAAACTACCGAAAGATAGCGGGAGGAGGTTATCGAGATTTTGACCGAGGAAAAAAGGGAAAAGTGATAGACGAAAACGGAGATACGCCGGAACAGGCAAAACGGCGCGCGGAATTTCGAGCGGAATACGGAGACCGAGGGAGGTAGGAAATGCAAAGAACAGCGAGATTGACACCGATAGGAGAAATCCTTGATAAAGTGTTTTTACATAGCGCAAAAGAGTATGCCGAAAAGAGGGAAATGGCGTTATCGAAGATAAATTCGGCAAAGGAATTTATGCAGGGCGGGGAGATTTACTGTAAAACCTGTCGGAAAGTGAAATCGTTCGACGATCCGGAGAGAGGCGTATTTTTGAACTGCATGTGCGAATGCGAGTATAGAAACATAAAAGCGCAAAAGGAACGGGAAGAACGTGCATATTGCGTGAAACAGTACAAGAAACTGAATTTCAACGAGTTGGGAGATACATATCGGCGAGCCGAATTTTCTCGATTGGATATGCAAGGAGCAAGCCGAGAATATTTGGAAAGTGCAGAAAGGTGTGAGAGATTCTGCGATAACTTTGACAAAGTACAAAATACAGGTCACGGGATTTGGCTGTACGGAGCTTCGGGAATCGGGAAAACATATCTTGCGGCATGTATACTCAACAAGCTGGAAAACGAGTATTTGAAAACGTGTATATTCACGACGCTGGAAAGAATCCTCTCGTCGATAAAAGCGACGTATAAAAGCACGACATCGGAAACGGAACAGGGGTATTTAAGGGCTATGGAATTGTGTGATTGCCTGATAATCGACGATGTAGGAGGAACAAAACTCGTAAGGAAAACGGAGAGTGGAAGTTTCGCCTTGGATAAGTTTTCGGACATAATTTGCCGGAGATATGACAACCGCCGTCCGATAGTAATCACGAGTAATCAGTCGATAGAGGACATGGCGGTAAACGGAGAATTACCGAAACGAATATGTGACCGATTAATAGAAAGACAGGCGTTGCTGTTAGTGACGGGAAGAAGCAGACGTATGATGCGATTGCAACAGATGGAATTTTAAGGGGTGAGAGATGACGCAGAATGAAGAGGTGTTGAGGCACCTGCTTGATAACGGAAGTATTACGAGCCTTGAAGCGATGGAGAGATACGGAATCATGAGATTGGGAGCGCGGATATACGAGTTGAAGAAGCAAGGTTATCCGATAAAGACGTATTTGCGGATAGGTAAATCGAGGAACGGAGAAAGCATGGTGTATGCGGAATACCGAATGGAGAGGCGAGAGGAAGCACGGAGGCTGTGGAGATGAAATTCATCGTTGAAGGAAAACCGCAAGGAAAGGCGCGTGCGAGGACGTTCTATAACGGTCGGTTAGGAAAAATGCAAAGTATGACGCCGCAGAATACGGTAGACTATGAAAACCTTGTGAGGTGGAGTTATAAAGCGGCGGGAGGTACATATTACAATAAAACGCCGTTAAACGTATCTGTGAGAGCGATATACGATATTCCCGAGTCATTCTCCAAGGCAATGAGGAAAAGCGCGACAGAGGGCAAAATAAAGCCTTGCAAGAAACCCGATTCGGATAATATAGCGAAAGCGATTTTAGACGCGTTGAAAGGAGTAGCTTACTATGACGATTCGCAGGTTGTAGGACTGACGGTAAAGAAAGAATACGGAGCCTCGGCTCGGGTAGAAGTAGAGATAGAGTGTTTGACGGAATAACAGGCAAACGACCGTGCGCGGGTTGGAATAAATAAAAAGGAAAAGTTCAGTTTTGAGAGAAAGAGCAAACATGCAAGGCAAACCGAAACCCGTTCGCGCACATGAACGGGAAGTAGGAAAAGGAGCTAAAAAAATGAAAGTAATCATTTGCAGAGATAAAGAAACAAAGAAGATCGTGAGAGACGGTGGTGATGACTATGAACAGCTTAAAGCGCGGGGAAAGACCGAAGAGGACATTATCGCGCTTGTGGAGGAGTTCAACAGCCACGAAAACTATACGCAAACCGTTGAAATCGTGGAACTTGACGAGATTGCGGAGTATTACAGAACGCAGAAATTAAACGCATACAAAGAGCGGCTCAACGATTTTGCGTTTATGGAGGACAGGATCTATGAATTGTCGAGAATGATAGAAAACTACATTGACGAAGCAAAGAAATCGTACAAGGAGGAGCAAGAAAATGATTAAGACATTTATTTTTGTAGAGGACGGTAGCGTTGATCTTGATGAACTGAAAAGTAGCGTCGGAGATGACGTACTCGTAATTTCTTACAGGCAGGGGGCTACACCTCCCGCAATTCAACAACCGTGCGAGCCCGTTTCACAATGGAACGACAAATCGTACAGTGAGACAAAGAAGGTTCTTGAAAAGATCCTCGACGGTAACTACAAAATGAGCAAAAAACTGCGCGGTGAGCTTGAATTGCTTTATGTCGACTATTACGTTTGACTAAGGAGAAAAAAGATGATAATACTGAAGCGAAAAATGAAGGTAGAAGAAACATTAACAGTAAACGGAGAACTTAGACAAAGCAGAAGTCAAGCGAGTATAAACAGTGACGGGAGAATAACATTGAGGAATTACGATCCGTATGCCAAAGATAACGACGAAATCATAATATTATCGGATAATGAAACGAAAGCAATATTTGATTTAATGCGTGTAATGAAAGGGCTGGGCGTAAAAAATGAGGATATGCCGTTTTGAGGAGGAGAGAAATGAACTATCAGCAATCCGTATTTGACGGAACGGAGAACTCGACGGTAGAACAAAGCATAAGACTGATAAAAGAGTTTGAGGCTATCGCTTTACACCGTAATCCGTTAGGCTATATCGTAGGATATAGCGGAGGAAAGGACAGTGATGTTTTAGTAGACTTATTTCGGAAATCGGGAGTAAAATTTTTCGTTATTCATAATCATACAACATTGGACGCGCCGGAGACAGTATATTATATCCGAAAGAAGTTTGCGCAATGGGAAGCGGAAGGGATTCCATGTAAAATTTATTACCCCGAAAAAAGTTTTTGGTCGTTGTGTTTAGAACGGAAGATGTTACCTTTGAGAAAAGCTCGATTTTGTTGCAGTGAATTGAAAGAACGGGATATACCGGAACTAAAATTTGCAACCCACTCTTTCGGGGTAAGAAAGGCGGAAAGCGTAAAACGGTCATTACATCGTGATAGTATTGAAATGAGAGATAAGGAAAAATATTCTGATATTCAGTTGTTTCATTTTGATAATGCGGAAGAAGTAAGACAAACGGGTGCATGTTATCGAAAGAACTATTTTATAGTAAATCCGTTAGCGTATTGGTCGGATAATTACTTATGGAATTATATCGAAAGTGAGCATATAGAGGTAAATCCGCTTTACGGAGAAGGCTTTACGCGAGTGGGGTGCATCGGTTGTCCAATAGCGAGGAAACACAGGATAGAAGAATTTAATAAATATCCAAAGTATAAAGCACGATTCATAAAGTTGTGTGAAGATATAATGCGAATACGAATGAGTCGAAATTTATCAAACAAATACGGGTTTAAGACAGGCGAAGAATATTTTAACTATTGGCTGTATGAAGAATTACCGAAAGGAGAAACTCTGTTTGACTTGGAGGATTGATATGGAGAAAGAGAAGCAAATTGAAGAAATGGCGAAAGTGTTATGTAGCCTTATAAAAGACGGAATTAGAAAAGATTGTGAAAAGTGCTATTTTAAGCATGACGGATATAGGCATACATGCAAATTCAGAAAGCGTGCTATTAAATTATACAAAGCAGGTTATAGAAACGTAAAGGAAGCGGTGAAAGAGTTTGCGGAAGGCTTAATAAAAAACGGAGTATATTCCTGTAAAGGTTCAACAGTGAAAGAAGTAGCGGAAAATCTTGTCGAACAGTTTGAAAATCATATAAAGGAATATGAGAAAGAATACGGAGTGGAGGAGACGAAATGACAACGTGTAAAAATTTAACCGAAAACAATCCCGTTGACGAGTTTATCTGTTCTAATTGCGGGTTTATGATGGAGGATTTTATCGAAAAGCGGATTGACGAAGACGACGGAGACGTGACCTACCACGAATATGAAATTCAATACTGCCCGAATTGTGGAGCAAAGGTAGAGAAATGAAAACATATCCTGAAATGAACGAGAAGATAACCGGGATTCTTCGGTTAGGCAATAAAGTTGAACAATATGCTGCTCAATATATAGAAGAACTGCGGAAGGAAAACGCGGAACTCAAACACCGAGCGGAAGTAGCGGAAAGGGCTTTGAAAGATTGTAGCAAACGTTTATCGGTGTTTACAAAATCATTCGGAGACGGAGCGACGGAAGAAGAAGTATATAACAAAATGATAAAAATAGCCGAAAAAGAATTGTCGGAGGAAAAGAAAGATGTTGAATAGACTATCCAATTATATCGACGAATTAAGAGGCGAAGGTAAAATCGATTACGACGTTTACCTTAACTTGCGTGAAATGTCCGACCAACTCGAAGATGAAAACGACTCCCTTCATGAAAAATTGAGAGCCCTCGAAACCTCCGATGCCTCCAAAGAGTTAAGCTCTGTGAATTACTATAACGAAATGCGGGAATGGAAAGATAGGGCAAAAGAAGCTGAACGTCGTGCGGCTATTACGGAACGGGCGTTGGAATTGTGCGAAACAGCTTATATATTGGCTTTGAATGGTAAGCAGCACGAAGGTATATCGCAACAGGCGATAGTGAGCGACTTAGGAGTTCACAAATTCTTTATAGAACAAGCCGAAAAAGAGCTGTCGGAGGAGCAAATATGAGAGAGATATTATTTAGAGGAAAGCGGGTAGATAACGGCGAGTGGATTACAAGTAATAGTATTATGCAGACAAATTATAGCGGAACATTTCTTTGGTATGAGGGATGTTGGCGAGAAGTTATTTCTGAAACCGTTGGGCAGTATACAGGCTTGCCTGATAAGAACGGGAAGAAGATATTCGAGGGGGATTTTATCAGAAGCAATTCAGAGCGAGGGTATATCGAATATTATCCGAGCGATTGTGCGTTTGAGGTAGTAGATGACCACGGATTTTATTGGTTTATCAGCGAAATGTCAAATATTGAAGTCATCGGGAATATACACGACAATCCCGAATTGTTGGAGGAGACGAAATGAAAGGGTATGTTGAGTGGCCTATTGGAGTAGCTCCGCACAATTTAGAACATACGGACAGAATCCAGAATTTAAGTGAGGCAATTTTGAGATATGTATTTTTTATTGATTCAGGTAACATTACTTTAAGCGAAAGAGTTGAATGTTATAGATTAATAGCCAAATGGGCAAAAGAAATAGAAGCACTTGCTGAAATGGAAATAAAATTACTGTTAAAGGAGAAACAAAAATGAGTGAGTATAAGAGATTGACAACGAATGAACCCCAAAGTAACGTAGAAACAATGCTGAATTATGCGCGTTGCAAAGATAAAGAAGTATTTATTTACGACGAGCAAGGGAATGACGTGAAACTGACAGAGTACATAGCAAATCACGCCCAAGAAGAATGTGGAGTGACAGCCGAGGACATAATGGAGGGCTGTTGCTTCGAGTGTATGGATTGTCCATTGGGAATATTAAATACGATAGCCATACAAGCGGCGGAGTTGCATTACCGTCTTGCAGAATTGGAGGACAAAATAGAAACGGGAAAGTTGGTAGAGTTGCCTTTGAAGGTTGGCGATACGGTATATTCAGTAAACTTTATTTTTCAAGACGGTTATGAAATAGACAAAAAGGGAAATGAAAGACCGGTATATTCTTCGGGGTGGCGAATACATGAAGAAAAAATTACGGATAAAAATATTTATAAAATGTGTGATTTATATGTAAACGATAAAGTTTACACCACCCGCGAAGCTGCCGAGGAAAAATTGAAAGAGTTAGAAAAGAAACTAAACGAATTGTCGGAGGGAAAGCAATGACCCAATGGCAAACACGTTGTGGATTATGTAGAAACTTTGAAAAGGGATTAGGATGTCCTTGTCATTTAACTATATGTAAGTTTGAGCCAATACTATGCACAGCAAGTAATATTACGGTTATGCTACCCCGTGAACAATGGAGTGCAAATATAAATACGGAAACGAAAAAAGATATAAATTAACAAAAAGTATTTTTTGAAAGGGAAGAAAACGTATGCAACCAAGATATACATTAATCACGGATAAACGAAATATAAAAGGATTGCTTAAAACTCTTGTGCAAAAGAAAAACTTGGTACAATCAATGCACGAGGCTTTAGAGTATAAAAAATTTACATTTACCCATACGGAGAATCCCGAAATAAAAGCGCATATCGAAGATTATCTAAAAAAACAGCAAGAGGAATATGATCGATACATAAATGAGATAGCAAATACAGAAGAGTTTATATTTTCTCTTATGAAAACATTGACGCCTGTTGAACACCAGATTATTTTGAATCGATATATGATGTGTTATAGCCTAAATAAAACAGCGAGACTGATGTATTATAGTCCTGAAAGCATTAAACTATATACTTCGTCAGCAATAGAAAAAATGAAAAAGGAGGCCGAAAAAAATGAAAAATGTTGAAAGGCAAAAGCAACTTGACGAGCAGAAGTATCTTTTAAGCGAGAGCAGGAAGTATGATATGAGCGGAAAAATGGACTACTGCAATTATTGTACATACTGTACGGACGGAAAATGTAAAGCGGAACAGCTCGAAAGGGAAGCAAAAACAATTTGCGCCACAGCGTATAACAGGCAAATTCGAAAAAAGTAAGAAAAAATTATGTAAAAACCCTGCTTGTAGCAAGGGTTTTTATTTTGTCAAGAAAAATTTTATGGTTTTTGAAAAGTTTACCCGTTTTTACCTTTTTTTGTCTATATAATTTATTTTAAGAAGTTGAGGAAGTACAGAAATGGGATATATCAGAAAAAAGATTTGTTCGTTTCCGGGATGTCAAAACGCTGTAGTAGGTGAAGGCGCTTATTGCGACAAACACAAAAAAGAAGCATGTCGAGATACGACCAGCCAATATGCCAGATATTACAAAACGCCGTGGTGGAGAAAGGCGAGAAAGAATTTTTTGCTGACGCATTTATGGTGTGAGGAGTGTGCTCGAAAAGGGAAACATACGCTTGCCGATACAGTTCATCATAAAGAAGGGTTCTGTAATTGGACAAGTTTTTGCGATAAAACACAGTGGGAAGCACTTTGTTCAAGTTGCCACGGGAAAATCCATTCTAAAGAAACCAATGAGGATTTATATAGAAAATATCACGGGAAATAACAATGTCAGGAATAAAAGGAAAGAGCGGAGGAAAACGAGAAGGGGCAGGGAGAAAGAAAAAGCCGGTAGTTCCGGATAAACCGATTCCGTCAAAATTTAACGATATAGAATCGGTTTATGACAATATGCAAAAGTGCAACATGGAACTTTTAGATTTTCCCAAAGATCTAAATGACATTCCGTATGCAAAAGAGGCTTGGGATTATGTATTGCTTTGTGAAAAAAATTCTAAAATTCATTTGCTGAATGCCCGACATTATGAAGCCTTAAAGTCATATTGTCTTGCGGTTTCTATGAGAAGATTGCTCATATCTTCATGGAAAAAAGACGGGTGTCCGACTTCGGTTGTTGATGACCGCGGAAATATTAAAGTACATCCGATTTTGAAAGAAATAGAGAATAAAAACAAATCCGTGAACGAGTATGCAGAAGCATTGGGGCTTACGGTTTTAGGAGAATATAAACTTGCAAAAATAACGCAAAATTCGCCAAAGCTGACGGGAGAGGAAAAATCGACGATTGAAACCAATAGTATGTTCGATTAGAGAGGATTGTTCGAGTAATAATGTACTACACCATTGACAAGACAAGAAAAGAATATAGTTATGCGGAAAAAATCATAAGCGGTGAATATTTGTCGGACGAACCCGAATTACTTGCATGCAAGCGATTTATGAAGGATTTGAATAGACAAAACGACCCTGATTTTCCGTGGTGTTATGATATGACGCGAGCCGACAGATTTTTCAGATTTTTTGAAAGCTGCGCCAATATAGACGCACCGCAAGGAACATTTTTGAAACTTGCACATTTTCAGTATTTTGATTTGGGAAACATCTTCGGCTGGGTTGAAAAAGCGACGGGACGCAGGAGATTTGTGGAAGCCTTGATATATGAAGCAAGAGGCCAAGGAAAATCAAGCGAATGCGGAGTTATCGGAAACTATGGATTGACGGCGGACGTTATTTACCCTCCTTATCACCCGGATTCACCTGAACGACATTTTGAGCTTAATCCCCGAATTGTAACGCTCGCAGTTGATCGCGAACAGACAAAGCAAGTGCGGGGAACGGCTATGGAAATGGCGAGACGAAGCCCGTTTTTGAAAGACCAAATAGATGTAAAGCAGACATATATTCGAGGAAAGGCGCGCGGTGGTGAGTTTACTGCCGTATCTCGGGAAACAGGAAATCTTGACGGTGCCAAGCTGAATCTTATTATAGCCGACGAATGGGCGGCTCATAAAGAAGAACAACGAATTAATGTTTTACGGGGTTCATTCGGTAAGCGGGAACAGTGCTTGCTTTTGAAAATAACGACCGCCGGAGACGATGCCGCGAATAAACCCGCAAAGACGGATTATGACCGTTGTTTGGAAATTTTGCACGAAAGAGTACAGGACGATACATATTTTATCATGATTCGTCAGTTGGGCGAAAAAGACGATCCGGCAGATTTCAGCCTTTACGAGAAAGCGGCTCCAATGCTGCGTGAGCATAATGAGTATTCGGAAAGGCTGTTAACGCAAATAAAAGATGAATATAACAAAGCCTTTAACGGAGGAAGTGAGGCGCAAAGGATAGAGTTTCTAACAAAACGCACAAATCGTTGGCAAGTCGGGAGTGAACAAAAATTTTTGGATCAAGAGATGCTGGACATGCTTGTAAAGAGCCAAATTTCTCGAGAAGAATTTTTTGAGTTAATTAAAGACCGTCCTACGGTTTGCGGAATCGACGCAAGCAAAAAAATAGATTTGTCGTCAGAAACATTTGTATTTAATCTGCCTGACGATAAAATAGGAATTTATGCTTATGGTTTTTTACCGAGCGAAAGCCTGTCTCGGCATGAAAAAACAGACGGTTTGCCTTATGAAGCGTATGCCAAAAAAGGATATTTGGAGATAATACCGGGAACTTATATCGACCAAGAGCCCTTAAAACAATACGTATGCGACTTTGAAAGAAATAATAGCAGTGAAATAAAAGGTATTTCAGCCGATCCTGCTTGGTGTCATCAATTACTGATAGATTTTGAAGAAGGAAGAACGCCGAGCGGAAATGCCTATGAGGTTTTTGAATGTCCGCAAACGACAGCAGTATTAAACGAGGCATGCGAATTATTTCAAAATAAATTACTGGACGGAAAACTGGTAATTTGTGAAAATGAGCTGTTCATAAAGCATTGTTCAAATGCGTACAAGGAATACGATAAAGGCGGACGAATGAAGGTGGCGAAAAAAAATAAAGATAGCGTTTATCGTATCGATCTTTTGGCTTCTACCTTAGATGCAATAAGAAAAATGGATTTATTAAACGGAGAAAACTTAGTAAATTCAATAATAAATGGTACATTTACGTTTTGAAAGTAAAGAGGAGTTGCGATGGGATTTTTTTCTAAAGACAAACCCAAAAAACAAAAAAGGATAAAAAATTATTCCGGGGATTCATCTGTTTTTCATGACGAGTTGATTTTACAGATGGAAAGGAATGCGCGGGAAACAAATGCAATGAAACTTTCCTCCGTATATTGTGCCATATCTACAATCTCCGATACCATGAGTAAAATTCCGTTCAACGTCATTAACAGATTTACTAAAGAAAAAATAGACGATCCGGAACTTTATTATATCCTCAATATGCAGCCTAACGAAAAAATGAATGCCGGTACAATGAATAAACTTTTTTGGACGTGGGTTCTTACGGAAGGCGAAGGGTATTGCGTTCCCGTCCGAAAATATCGGACAACTCGTGTGGAGCGGCTTATTCCGGTCCCGCCGTCGTCCGTATCGAAAATGGTAGATGCAGACAATAACCTTTGGTATACGGTAACTTTATCAGAGAAAAATAACTTGACCCTTCGTTATGATGAAATAATCCATCTAAAAGCGATGACGGTAGACGGAATAAACGGAATATCGCCTTTGGAATATGCAAGAAATACCGTTCAATCCGGGTTAAATCAGGAAAGTTATAATGAGGCGTTTTATAAAAATTTTGCCCGTCCTGCGGATTATTTGAAAACTGTTGCCGATATATCGTCAAAGAAAACCAAAAGAGATATTATTGATGAGAATGGAAAAACAAAAACGGTTGATGTATCTTTGAAAGAAGTAGTTCGGGAAGAATGGGAAAAAGCGCATACGGGCGATAAGCGTTTTAAGACGGCTATTTTAGACAACGGATTTGAATATGTGACAGTCCCGCAAATCACGCCCGAACAAATGCAGTTTGTAAATTCAAAAGAAGTCAACGTCGAAGATATAGCAAGATTTTTTAATATGGCGTCATGTTCGTTTAAGCTGGGGATCGGGAAACAATCTTACAGCACAAATGAACAAGGTCAAATTTGTTATATTACGGAAACGATAGTCCCTAAGCTCCGGCAGTGGGAACAAGAACTTACGTTAAAGTTATTGACGGAAGAACAGAGAAATAAGGGCTGGGTAATCAAAGGAAACCTTAACGCAGAATTGCGGGGAGACAGTACGACACGAGCAAATTTCTACGATAAAATGCGTTCTATGGGTGTGTATAATATCAATGAAATCCGAGCCTTGGAGGATATGCCTTCAATCGGAGAAAAGGGCGAAACAAGACTGATAGGCGCGAATAGCGTTCCCTTAGAACGTTTATTAAACGGAGAATCGGCGGGAAGTGCAACGCCTAACGATTTAACGGGTACCGAAAAATCTACGGAACAAAAAGAAGAAGAGGAGAAGTAATTATGTCATTTTTCAATTTTGTAAACAGAGCCGAGGCAGAATCCGCCGAGCTTTATATAAACGGTGACATTGTGTCTGACGACGATGCGGAATTTTATGAAGCATTCGGAATAAAGTGTACGGCGCCGAAAGGCTTTAAGGAGCAGCTTTCGGCGCTGAACGGAAAGCCTTTGAGCGTATACGTAGACAGTTATGGCGGCGATGTGCTTGCTGCAAGCTCCATTTATACGATGTTGAGAGAGTATAAAGGAGAAGTTACGGTAAAGATTGACAGTATCGCGGCGAGTGCGGCAAGTGTAATTGCCATGGCCGGCGATAAAATTTATATGTCACCGACCGCGTTTTTGATGATTCATGATCCGTCTACCGCGATATGGGGCAATATAACGGAAGTCAAACAGGGCCTTGAATCCTTAAAAGCGATTAAAGAAGGCATTATAAACGCTTATGCCCGAAAGAGTAATCTTCCCCGTGAAAAAATTTCTAAACTGATGACCGATGAAACGTGGCTTGATTATAACGCCGCACTTGAATACGGATTTATAGACGGAGAGATTACAAAGGATTCGATAATTATTCCAAACGAGGTACTGAACAGCATAAAAAATCAACGCATTACGATTTTTAATAAAGTGAGTAAAAAGTTACCGGTTCCGGAGAATCGACCGGAAAAAACGCCGACGAAGCGTCAAATACAAGAAGCCGCGGCACAATTTGAATTTCTATTATTAAAACGTTAAAATTTTAGCCGAAACAAAAATCCAAACGGCTGAATAAAGGAGAAATATATGACAAAAGCACTTGAAAACCTGTATAGCAAAAGAGAACAGCTCCTGAATAAAGGGAAAAGTCTCAATGTGGAAACCGATTATGAAGCATTTGTAAGCAACAATGCGGAAATCAAAAAGCTCGACCAAATGATTGAAGCACAGGAAGAATTTGAAGCAAATGAAAAAGAAACGGCGGCGGCTGCTTCCTCCGCTTCAAACGGTAAAAACAGCGCGGCGAATAACAAAAAGCTGTTTACTTCTTTTTCAGAACAACTTCGAGCCATTGTTAACGCAGGCCGCCCGAACGGAGCTGTAGATCCTCGTTTGATTAGAGACGACGAAAAATCCGACGGAACGCTTAATACTACAAATAATCCTGACGGCGGGTACGCGATTCAAAGCGATTTCCTTGGAAACATTCTCGAAAAAGCGTATGAGAGAAGTCCTATTATCTCCCGTTGCCGTTCCTACACCATTTCTTCCGACTCGAATCGAGCAAATTATGTTTTACTCGACGACAGCGGAGACGCGGCAAAAGAAGGCGTTGTCGTATCTGGGGGTGTGCAGACTTATTGGGTAACGGAAGGAGGGACGGTGACGCCCTCGAAACCTAAAATTAAATCCAAAGAATTGAAACTGCGTAAAGCGATGGGGCTTTGTTATGTGACGGAAGAAATGTTGGAGGACGTATCTTTTACCTCGCAGCTTGTCGAGGACAGCTTTGCGGACGCACTTGCGGGGCTTGTTACGGATGGTATCTTAAACGGTACAGGAGATACCGGGAATCAGCCTTTCGGCGTTCTGAAATCTTCCGGACTGGTGACCGTAACGCCCGCGGACAGCACTAAACTGACTGCTAAAGATTTTATTGCTATGAAAGCAGCTATGAGAAAGAAGGACTGGGATAATGCGGCGTGGTTTATGCATCCCGACTTGGAAGCTGAATTGCCGCTTCTGAATGACGGAGAAGGAAATTTGCTGTTTATTCCTGCAGGCGGATTGTCCAACTCACAGTATGATACGCTTTTTGGAAAGCCGATAATCTACGACGAATTTCTTTCCGCAAAAGACAGTGTGGGAGATATTCTGCTTGCCAATTTTGATCAGTATATGCTGATTAAAAAAGGCGCGGAAAGAAAGGAATGGAGTATTCATGTGCGTTTCTTGTACGATGAAAATACGTTCCGAATCGTTGCACGTTTGAACGGCGCTCCGATCAATGATACTACATATTCGGTAAGAAACAGCAAAACAAAGCGCGGCTCGTTTGTTACGTTGGGCACGCGCACGGCGTCAGTCGGCAGCTGATAATAACAATGACTATCGGGAGGAACTTTCAGCATGAAAATAGTGACCCTTGAAGAAGCAAAAGAAACACTTTCGATTGATTTTAACGAGAAAGACAATGAAATCGCGGGGTTGGTAAATTCTGCTGAAAGTTATCTTTCTATAGGTACCGGATTAAACTTTGATTATTTGTCTATTCCGCAGGATGACCCTGTAATGTGTTTGGCGAAAGGATATGTCTTATTGAAGGTATACCTCGATTATTATGACCTTCATTCCGAAATACAAGATTTACGGCTTACGCAAATGATGAAACAGTTACAGATTTGCGCTTGTGGGGGAATAATATGCTAAATCGGCGGAAGGATCAAAAAATACAACTTTATAAATCAGCTACCAAAGAAGTGGAAGGGATTACGAAAGTAGTAAGATTTCGTAAATTTATATATACGGAAGATTTGTTTGAAAAAGGCGGGGTATGGGCAAATGCACGGGCAATGTCGTTAACAGAAATTTCTAATGCAGGGCTCGATTATGATAAGCTGACGGTAAAGTTTACGGTGAACAGAAATCCGAAAATCACTACGGATTTGAAAGTAATATTTCGAGGAGAGATATACGATATAAAATCCATAGACGAGCTGGATTTCAGAAACGTGGATAGTTCGTTTACCGCAATAAAGACGTCAGACCCGACTAAATATACGGCAAAGGATGAGTTCGATGAATAATACAAAGTTTTCAATAAGGGAAAAGGTAGCAGCCGAATTTGAAACTGCGTTAAAGGCCGCGGGAATGCAACGTTCGACGGGCGACGACGAGTATAAGCCGAAATATTGGAGAGGACAGGTCAATGATCTGCTTTCGCAGAGCGTGTTTCTGCTTTACGCCGTATCGGACAATTTTGAAGTTCTTGCGGCGGATGACCATTCGGTGTTGCGTGAAGTTTATCTCTACGGAAAACTTTTTACTCGAAACGGCTTTTCGGACGCCGAATATCAGGATTTAGCGGAAGCAATCGAAAACGAATGCGAAAAAAGACAAATAGAGATAAATTTTACAAGCGAAACCGTTGATACGCAAATAGATGTGGATAGCCCTATCTATTATTGCAATTTTGAAGCGGCTATGCTTACCTTAATAACAGGAGGACAGAACAATGGCTGAAGAAAAAAGCAGAATTTATGAAAACGGCAATTATGGATTTATAGTTGCGGCGCTGAATGAAAAAGACGGGACGTATGAAGCGGCGGAAACTATAGAAGGTCTTATAAATGTCGATATTACGATGTCTCAAACTTCAAGCGATATTGCGGCCGACGATATAACCGATTATGCTACTTTGATAGGTGATGTAACGGGAGAAGGCACAATAACGTTTGTCGGATTAAAAAAGGCGGACTATGAAAAATTATACAACGCGATTACGGATAATAACGGCGCAATCGTTTTCGGAAAAAAAGCGCCGCCAAAGAAAGTGGGAATTTCCTTCTTCAATACGCAAAATCATAGCGGTGGAACTTCGGAAAATAAGTTTACTTTGAATAATTGCGTGTTTTCAGTCCCGAATATTCAAACGCAGACGGTGCAGAAAGATGACAGTACAACAAGGAGTTTTGCGCTTTCCGTAAAGTGTAATCCTTACTATTATACCGATTCGGAAGGAAAACGGCAGCGTGTAACAGCTTCTTTACTAAATAGCGAAGAAGATAAGGTGATTTATAAAACGGCTAAAAACGAAATTTATATTCCCGATAAAGACTATGCAAGTTCTTTACTATAGGAAATAACAAACAAAAGTAAAGGAGGTCCTACAAATGGAAAAAATAAAATTTATATTTAACTTACTGCTGGACAATTGGCAGCAGGTAGTGCTCGGAGGCTGTATTATGGTATGTTCGATTGTAGTTTTAATGGGAATTCTCAAAAAAGCAATACTCGGAAAAATTCCGAATAAGCTTTTGAGAAAAGCTGTTTTGGCGTTTTCGAGCATTATTCTTGCGTTTCCCGTGACGGCAATATATTTCTTTGCAGAAAGTATTGACTTCAAATATTACGGGTGGGCCTGCTTGTTGGTGGCAGTGGCAACTGTCGTTGTGTATTGGCTCTACGAAAATACTTGTCTAAGGAATCTTATTTCCTTGATAGGAGAAAAGACCGTCGTTAAGTTCGCTTCTGTAATTATTGCCTCTTTTACTAAAAAGAGCGACAAAGAAGAAACGCAAAAAATGCTTTCCGATACTACAGAAGAATTGAAAAATACGGTAAATAAAGAAATATCCGAAAGTATCAATAACACAAAAGACGATTTAAGCAATTTATAAACAGGAGAAAAACTATGAAAAAGATTATATTTACGGTAAAAGACGATGTATGTGCGGCAAACGGAAAAGACTTGAACGCGACGGACTTAATCAATAAAATGAAAGAATACGGTTCCGTGGAAAGCTACGACGTCGTTATGGACACTATTAAGGGCGAATATCAGAAGGTTATCGATAATCTCACAGCTTCGTATAACAGCATTAAAAATCTGAATCTTTCCGAAGATGAAATCATACTTCTGAATACCTACAGAAAATGTCGCGAATCGGCGTTAAAAGCATTGAATGAAACTATCGATACTCTGACGAAACAGCTTGACGACATTAAGACCGAAAATGAAAAGCGGATCGAACAGATTAAGGCAATACTCGGATAAAAGGAAAAGTATAAAAAATGATTTATGGGAATGTAATGACCTATAAATACGAGGATGACAAAGTTGACGAAAGCGGAAATTCCCTGCTGGACGAGCAGGGAAATCCGCTGACGGAGACTAAAGAAATCACACTTGTATTTAATTTGGTTACTCTGATAAAATATAAAAATTACACGGGCAGGGACTTTTTAACAGACTTTTTATCTATGGGAGAAAAGACGGTTAAATCTGCACAAAAGATGGGATTTGATAAAGGGATGGTGGAAAAGCTTAGCCGCGGAGAAGAAACAACTTTTGAAGATTTCAAAAATACAGATTTTGAAAGTATAAATGCGGATATAATCGATATAGACTTTTTCGTGAATACGATGGGTGCAATGATAGCGGCTAACGATCCGCATTCTACGAGGGATTTCTATGACATTATCGGCGAAGTGCCTATAATGCTTCTGTTTGACCCTGATTTTATCAAAGAATTGATGTCTCTTATTTCATTCGGATTAAAAAAAAACAAGTCGGCGTTCAAGAAGATTTTCAGCCCCAAAATGTAAAAAGTAAAGACTTCACATCTTTATTGATTTATAACGCATGCCAAATCGGTCTAAAGGTAAACGTAGAAGATTTGGCACTGCATACCCTTTTAGATGTGAGTGACTTTGCGGCAAGTCTCGTTAACCAAAGCAAGAAGAATGAAAATGTGACTCCGATGAGTTTTTCCGAACTTTGTAAAGCGGGAAAAAAGAAATGGTGAGCATTTCGGGAGGTGTACTATGGCCGATATAGATTTTCACAGATTTGCGGAAGAGCTTGAAAAGATGCCCGAAGCGGTATATGACACTTACGAAAAAGTAGCCGTAAAAACCGTGGACGAATACGGGAAAAAACTTTATGACGATCTTTTGAACGACAGCGGAAGCACTACGTTGGTGAAAACCATACATATCGAACGCTCGTATAAAAAAAATGAGTATTATAAGTTTTCGGTAGATTGGGACGACGAAACGCCCGTAAATACCATAAAGGGTAAAAACTACGGCCGTGATATAAGAAGGCCCCGCGGAAAATCTTTAACCAAAAGTCGGTACATAAAGAGAAACTTTTCTCGTGCTCCTGCGACTTCCCACGATTTAGCTTATATCATCAATGCCGGGCATGCGGTTTTTATCAACGGAAAAGAGGTTGCCTATGTCGAAGGTACGCATTTTATTGACAGAGCTATCCGGCGGTCAAAGAAATGGAAACAGACGGCATTGGTGAGATTTGATACAGAAATGCAAATGTTAAAAAATAAAATGAACAAAGGAGAATTGTAAATATGGCAGGTTCTCCGAGCATAACCGCCTTCTTGAAAGATTTAAGAAGCGGAATCAGCCAGTTGAAGACAGAAACGCGAGACGCTGCTGCTCGTGTTCGTGAACTGGGTGAAAATCTAAAAATAGATCCTTCAAACGTACAGCTTGTCAAAGACCGCTTTAAGGCGTTGAATGATCAGTTGGAAAGCAATCAAAAACTTGCGGATAAGTATCGGCAAGCTATGAGCAATATAGAAAAACAATTATCTCAACTAACCGGTACAGACGAAAAAACCAAACAGGCGCAAGAACGCTTAAACAGTGAATACGAAAAATATCGTATACAGCTGGAAAGAACGACTTCTACAATAAAAAGCCTTGAAGCAGCTACATCAAAAGAAACTCAAGTAGCAATGACGATGAATGCCGTGCATGAAAGAGCGGGAGAGCTTTTTGATTGGGTCCAAGAAAAGGCTGAAACGGTATCACGGGTCGTTCTTTCCGTTGCTTTGAGTTTTCAGCGTTTAGCGGCGGATGTTATCGATACAAGTACGGAATTGACAGCGTTATCCAAGCGATACGATACCAGCGTAGAAGAAATACAAATTTGGAACAATGCTTTACAGCTTGCGACAAAACAATCGGACGTATACACCCAGAGCCTTAATACTATGGTAAAAGGTATGTCGCAGGTGGCGTCCGGTCGAGGGGTGGCATTTCAGACGGCATTACGCGGCATAGGCTTATCTTATAGAGAATTGTCATCTTTGTCTACCTCGGAACAGTTTGAAAGAATTGTAGAGGCTTTGTCGCAGGTTACAGACCAAGCGGAACGTTTGGACTATGCACAGCAGCTTTTAGGTGAAAGCGGACAGGCAATCGCGGGTATATTCAACCAAGAAGGCGCAAGTATCGAGGATTATCTCGAACAGGCAAAAGAGCTCGACGTCATTTCCAATTCTACTGCCGAAAGCCTCTCAAACACGAGCTTACAACTTGATTTTTTCAAACAGGAACTTCAAGCTGCTTTTGGAGAAGTCTTAGTGGCAATACTCCCGTTATTAGAAAGCTTTGTAGACATTTTGGAAAAAAGCGTAATCCCTATATTAAACGGCGTCGGAAAGTTTTTAGCAAATCATGAGACTATAACAAAGTGGCTGATTACTCTTGCGGGAATATTAATCATTCTTCCGAAAATCATAGGCGTGACAAAGCTTTTCTTTACGGTATTTAAGGCAGGGTCAGCTGTGTTCTCTGTAGGTGGATTAAAAATGATAGCGATTATTGCAGGAATAGCGGCCGCGTTGATGGCAGTCCTCGGCTTAATGTCTCTATTCAGTGATCGCGCAAAAGAAACACTCGATTCCGTAAATTCTACCGCCGCGGCTATAACCGGTATGAATGCAGCGGCGGAGCAAACGGCAGAAAATACGACGATTATGACGGAATCGGCCACGACAAAAGACGTAAGAATTGGCGTGGATATAAACGCTGCGGGAGATACTCCCGTCAGTGACGCAAATGCAAAGAAGGTCGCCGATATTACAGTAGATGAAATACAAAAAGCACTTGGAGGGCTTATAGGATAATGCGGCAAATGTGGTTACAGGACCCTTCCACCAATAAGGTATGGAATTTGTTACCCGAAAATCCTTATGATATAGAAAACGGGTGTCCGTTTATCTCTATTAAGGGTATGGGCTATGAACAAGACATAACTCAAAAACAAGTGGAAGTGGATTATTTTATCAGTGAAATTTCTTCAAAAAATAAAGCAGTTTCCGGCGTTCTGTATTTTTACGGGACCGAACATGTGAAAAAATTTTGCGCATTTATAGGAGATTTCAGAAAACAGTTTAAGTTGTTTTATTCCCCGAATGGAGAATATAAACCCTATGATCCCATATCGCCTATATTTTATAAATACGTTACGATTTCCGCTATCGATAAAACGGAGCTTAACCAATATGGTTGGTACGAATGTTCAACTACGTTTACGACGCAAAGCGACGTGTGGAAACGGGATATAAGCTATTCGATTGAGGGAGTACCTTCGGTCGGAGATCCGCTTGTTTATCCGTATCATTATGACGACAGTGAATATATTTTCGGCGGCCGTGCTATTTATTCAATCGAAGTCAATAACGAAGGTAGGGAAACCGGCTGTATTGTTTCGATTACAAACAACGGAGAAACGCCTTTGACAGAGGTGGAATGGTTTATAGAGAATACGTATAAAGACGCATTCGGAAACGACCAAACGACAATTCAACGTTCTAAATGGTTTACTCAAGAAGATAAGCTTACGCTTTATGAAGGGTATACGTTGATAGTCAATAGTAATCCTACAACACAGGAAGCTAAAGTGGTTTTTACAGACGGGACAAGTCAATCGGTGGTATCGCTGCAAGAGCCGTCTTGGGATTATATAAATTTCGTGACGGTAAAAAACGGCGTGAATCGGATTGTATTTTACGTAGATAATCCCGATGTGAAAATAGACTTTTCGTACAGCGAACAAAAGGAATTGATTTGATATGCAGTATAGAGTTTATGACAGACGGAAACTTGCGTATATAGACGGCGGTTATGTTGTGGATTACAATATAGACGATGATTATATCGTCAATAACAATTCATCAATATCTATTGTAAAGGAAACAAATGCGGTAGAAGGGGATATTATCGTTTTGATAAAGAATAGCGGTCCGTTCCATAAAGGAGTAATTACTTCGGTAGATAATGCCGATTTGACGATTTCTTATAAGAGCGACAAACAGCTTTTTAACGATAATATGCCGAATATAAAATCAGCGGATTTCGCCGCGGATTCCGAACTGACTGTGGCGGGAAAACTTGGCTTGAAAGAAGTGGCTGAAATCTTGAAAATAGTTTTTTCCCAAAAAGACCCGGCGGAACAGGACGATAATTACGATGAGTACAAGGCTTTACCTTTGGATATTATTACGAACGGAGACGTGTACGACGATGCCGGAGAGCATAAGATCCTTTGGACTTGGAGCGATAACAGCATAAACGTTGTCGATTGGCTTGTAGAGCTGTTTGAAAAGTATGCCGTAGTGCTTAGTTGGACGATTGATTTCGATATCAATACCGAAAGGTTGGCGGAACGGACTCCAAAATATATAGTTACAATATCTTCAATTACCGATAGCGGCGGCATTATAAAAGATAACGTCGATATGCAGACGATAACTTATACCAAAGAAAAAACGCCGGAGTCTACCGTTTGCATGGTAATCGACAGCGAAACAAAAGAATTTCTCGACCAATACTATCTGTATATCAGCAACGGTAAATATTTTATAAGTAAAGATAAAAATTTACCATATTCGGAAGCGGTTCCTCAAATGAGAGTGTTGCCCGTAAAAACAGCGATAGTCGAATTTAACGGAGAGAGCGGAGACGATACAGACGGAGACGAAGAAATTACTACGGCTGACGCCGCTTACGATGAGTTGATTCCTTCACAGTTTAATCAGGCGATAGAGGTAGAACTCAATACGGACAGTAAAATGTTTGATTTTGAGAATACCCAATTCGGAGAACAATATAAAATCGTAAATCAATACGGTACAATTGACAGTATTTATACGGGAAAGAAGATGAAAACCGGAGATAAATTTGCCACCCTGTACTTTGGATTGGGACGTCAAAATTATACGGATATTATTCAGATTCAATTCCGTAAACAAAGGTATTCAACTTTATATAACCAAAAGAAGAAGGGTAAAAAGCGTTATGGATAATGAGATCAAGGGAGTAATAAGCGGAATCGGAAACCGCGCTACTCGTGAAAATGAAATACAGTCTGATTTTGTTGCCGATGTGCGTTATAGTATAGCAGGGCTTCCGTATGGGATTTTCGAGCCTTATACTTATACGTCGAAAACAGCGGAAAGTTTTAGCTGTACTAAAAAGGCGCCCTCGATTCTGCACGTCAATGCGGGATATGCGATGGCGTATGGATATGCGGGAGAGCACGAGGGGAAGGACATTGACTTTGTGATAAAGCCGCCGGTCGCTCAATATCATATTGTTTATCTTAAGTGGGATAAAAGCGTTCTCCCGAATGCTTTTTTCATAGGCGTCAAGAATAATTACGCCAGTAAGGAAATTACGGAATTTTCTTTGAGGCGAGATGTTTTAAGCGCGATTAAAACAGGCGTATTTCAATTGCCGATAGCTATTGTAAAGGTAGATAAAAGCGGGATTTCAGAGATAATCGATTTGCGGGAGACCGACAGCCTATATCCTGTATATCAAACTCCGCTTCTAAGGAATTATCCTTACAAAATGGAAGAAGCTGATGAGGCGGGCGGTACAGAAGAAAACGGGGTGTTGTCGGCGGGGATAACCGCAGAGACGCAACCCGAAGGTACAAATAATGAAACGGTAGCCACCACGAAGTTTGGCTACCAAGAAATATTACCGGAAATAGAAAAATAAAAGAGGTATAAAACTATGAATGCTGATTATGCAGGAACTATTGCCGCGATAGGCGATAAATCGACGGGAAAGAATCATATAACGCCCGAATTTGACGCAAAAGTATATAAGTCTATAATTAATAGAAACGGTATTTTGAGCGGATTCGAGCTGGAAGGCAATACGTTAAAAGCAGGCGTATGTATTGCCTTTGGTTATCGCGGAGGGATTCGTAGAAATGCTACGATAGAAAATCCCGAACAAGTAAGTATCTATGGTATGTTTACCGTACACCACAATAAAAATGTAGTAGACGATTTTCATATACTTGTTACCGAAAATAAAGAAGTCCTTCCGCCGGAAGGAACCGTTGGACAAAAATATACGGAACAAAATCAAGTCGGAACATCTTCGGATTTATTGACAAATCCTGGCACTTATGCTTTGCCTTTGTATATAAAAGGGCAGCCCGTTCAAGAAGTAGATAAGGCGACGAAAAATATAAACGGAAGCTATGTATTAACACCTGACGAAAGCCTGACTGTAGATAATGGAGACGGAACAGATACGATATATTATACTTGCAACGTGTCGGAAAACTATTCTAATGGTTATATTCCCCAATCGATAGAAATAGATGATGAGGCTGTCCATTTTCAAGACGTAAGATTGTACGATAACGTGCTTACAAAAAGACTGTCGTTTACTTTGGTTTATGCCTTAGTTATACCTTCAAATCAAGTGACTATTCCCGTCTCCAAAGAGTTTGAATTATCTATAGTTATAACGTCTCTCATAACAACAGGGACTTTTTTGGGAGACTTTTACGAGAGAAACAAAGAATATCCAAAATACTGCGAACATGCCGATTACGCAAAAGTAATTACCTCAAATGGTACTTTGGGTGCGGGAACAACGGCGGAAACACAGCCTGTTACCGATAAAAGCAAAAAAGTGGCTACTACTAAATTTTTACATAACTTGATTGAGTATAAAATCGACTTTAAGGAAGAAACCGTTGAAATTACTCATTCCAGCAGTACAGAAACAGGGCACTTAAAATTCCGTAAAAAGGCAAAAATGGTTACAGTAGAAATAATAGATGGGGCAGAGGTCTTTTATTGGTTTTCTAAGGGGGAATATTTTTTGCTTCCTGATGAGTTTATTCCGCCTAAAAATATACAACTGGCATTTTTTTGTATACATAATGATAGGACCATAGTTGTCTTTTTTGATGTTGCAGCAAATACAAACAAGGCAACGGTTGTGGAACGTTATGGTTCAGAAGTGACGTTTAATGTTACTGCGAAAAACGGATATGAATTGTTATAAGAAAAGTTCAATATGAGTTAGGGCTATCTTTTGATTCATCTATTTCAAATTTTGAAATCAAGCAGTAACATTTTTGCAAATTGATTTTATCATCAATAGAATTTAGTCCGATAGGAATAAGAGTTGTTTCGTGAGGAGGAAGATAATTGATTGGTCCTGTAAAAGTAACGAAATCTTTAGTCGGTTCGGTTGTATAGTCGTCTTGCGATGAATAATAAGCCGAATATCCATATACAATGGAATTGTCTAACTTATTATATAATTTAATGTCAAAAGTATAATTTTGATATTCTGAACTTAGGTTTTTGATTTTTATATAAGCTTTTGCTTTCACTGGATAATCTTCATCTGTCACATAAGTAACTTTATAAGCATAATCTTTTGTAACGACGTCCCAATCTTCCTCATCTTTGCTTGAAACGACGGCTAATCCGACGGACAAGCCTATAATGATTACAAGCATAAGAGAAAAGATAGAAATCCAAGAAATTTTCTCGGCACGAGAAGAAAATCTAATCATTTAAGTAACCTCAAAAAAAGTTTGATATATTATATTTTTGCACAAACAGATATAATTGTCAAGTAAAAACAAAATTTTTCACAAAAATAAAGGAGCTAAGGTATGTCAACAAATACGCCAAACACGATAGATTTGTATCTCATGGAAAATCGTTCTATAATGGCAAAAGTAAACGGTTATCCTATCGGGAATCAAAACGGCTATTTAATTATTGCCGGAGAGGAAAACGCAACGCAGTTTAAGATTGCGAGTATACCTGATATATATTCGGGTTATACGTTGTCTGTTGAAATGGTAAACAGCCGCGGTGCGGGAATAGAGGAAAAGGAAATAGAAGATAATACCTTTGTGCTTCCGGAGGGAATGGCTGTCGCGGGATACGGACAAATACAAATCTATGCCAAAAAAACTGTGAGCGGTAGGGAAATAAAAGTCCCGTTTAATCTCATTAGAGTAAAAGTCAGTAATACTATTTCTACATGGGAAGAGAGCATATCGCCGGGTGCGGTAGAATCGGCCAAGAAAAGTGCGGCAGAGGCGAAAAGTTATGCGGAATCGGCTAAAAAAGATTCGGAAAGTGCTGCAACTGCGGCTTCTGTTGCAGAATCGTCCAAAGAGGCAGCGGAAAGTGCGGCTCAAGAAGCTACACAGTCGGCTCAATCGGCGGCGGAATCAGCCTCAACAGCACAAAATGCGGCGGAAGAGGCTGTGAATACTTTGGAGGGAAAAGCAGATTTAGCCGGGAACAACGATTTCACGGGCGAAAATACGTTTGAAGAAGCAATCCAAGCCAAGAAGGGAACAGTAGTTAAAAACTCTTTGGACGAGACAAACTATAATGCAGGATATATCTCACGAAATGATTGGACATATCTTTTTCCTGCGGATTCAGGTACTTTCGCATTGACGAAAAATATTCCCACGGATTACGCAACCCAAACAGCGCTTGCAAACACACAGAGGCAAGTAGACGGACTTTATACCCTCTTGGAACAGAAGAACGAAATCTATGTGCAGACGGCAACGGATACTTATACGACGAGAGAAACGGCGGGAGGGGAGAATATCGCGGACGGAGTGCAAACGCCTGTAAAGAAGATTACGGGAAAAACGGTAAAGACGACGAATTTGTTTTCGGGAGAAAATGTTACCACGGGAAACTGTACTTATGAAAATGGTGTGGCTAAACAAATTGCGGCGGATAATTCCTCGACCCTCGTATGGAAAGCACAATTATACAAGGATACGACATTCGTAAGTCAAGTTGAGGTGCAATTTTTGAATACAGGTAGAACTCCCGCTCTTACATTTGAAAAGACAAGTGATGTAAATCGCCTTGCTTTTGGTCTTAATGGAGCCAGTGTAGATACTCTTTTATCAATTTATATATCGGAGTTTCCGAATGGTGAGTACACCATTACTTGGAATGTTTTGAACACGACGCAAGGAAGTATATCTTGGAATGATATTATGTTAAACGAAGGCTCTACCGCTCTTCCTTACATGCCGTATTTCTCTGGCCTGAAAAACGCTTTCTTCAAGGAGATAGTGAGCACGGGAAGGAATTTGATACCTTATCCGTATTATGATACTACAAAGACGGAAAACGGGGTTACGTTTACATTAAACGACGATTATAGCGTAACAGCAAACGGAACAAACACCTCTAATACTAATGCGGAATTTATCTTTGTGGATAACGGTGACCGATGTTTTTTCCCGAAAGGAACTTATACCATTAATACAAATTTTAACGGGGAAAATTCCACATTAGCGTGTTATGTTCAAAGATATAAAATGGACACGAGCTTTGATAAAACGCTTGTATATCCTTATAGCGGGTCGGTAACTTTTGAGAATGATACGGACGGACTATTATTAGTGCGAATAGTTATTGGTGCAGGAGATACTGTAAACAATGTTACAATGAAACCCATGCTGAACTACGGTTCTTCCGCTCTTTCCTATGAGCCCTATACCCAATCAGTACTTTCCCTTCCCGAAGCGGTGGAACTGACCGAATATGATACCGCATATCCCGAAACGGGAGAGATACAAAGGCAGAGTAATACGTTGACATTTAACGGGACGGAATATTTTGCAGATTATTCAGTAGGTGATTATTTTATTTATACAGCGTCATTACAAGTATATGGGACTGATTCTTTTTCGGGAATAGCCAATAATGATTTTGTTTTTCAGAAAATAGAGTCTGGGAATGATATGGGTGTTTATATCGCAGGAGAAGAATTTAATACGATTAATTTTTGGTTTAGAAAGACAATCTTTCCAGAACTTAATACAATCGATGAATTCGAAGCCCAGCTTGCCGCATGGAACGAAGCAGGCAATCCCTTAACCGTAACTTACAAAACCGCCGAAATCACGACCGAACAAGCGGATTTCTCCGCCGATTCTTACATAGCATGGAAGAACGGAAGCGAGACGATAGAGCAAGGCGACACGGACAACAGCGAATACGGAGCGGAAAACACCGTAGAGCAAGACTACTACTTATTGACAGCACCACAGGAGGTGACAAAAGAATGATTTGGAGCAACGCACGGAAAATCACATTCAGAGACATAAAGACCCGTTTAACAGGCACGAGATATGAAACGGACGCGAAACGACAGTTGCGAAAGCCTTTGCTCAATGCCTATGACATTCACAAAGGAAACGTGAATTACGGAACGGCAACGGAAACGGAAGAAGAACATGGCAAAGTCGTAAAATGGTATAAAGATATTCTTGACCTGAAAGACGAAGCGTTTGAAGCGGTTCCCGCTAAGGTCCAAAGACATACGGAAATAAAGTGAGATAAATACAACTTTTAGAGGGACGAAGATGGATAAAACACGTTTTTCGGCTCTCACAAAAGAAGAAAAAGAAAATCTTACATTAAACGATTTTACGGTTTCTGAAATTATAGAATTGATAAACGAAACCGTATTATCTCCGGAAAATCGAATCATCGCCCGATTAAGATTTGCGAAGGCTATGACAATCGAAGCAATAGCGGAAAAAATAAAACGTGATGTAAAAACCGTACAAAGGCGACTTCCCGCTATTGAAATACAATTAAACAAGACCATACTAAAGTTCCTATAAGCATTTTTTCTCTCGGAAGGACGACGTGTAACAACGTCGTCCTTTTTTAGTGTTTGATTGGGCAGTGATTGGTATGACTTTGGTATGGTGTTTTTCGTAAAACGATGTTAAAATACAGGCGAAAAAGGAGGCCTAAACTATTATGGCATATAATTATTTCGGAGGCTATGGACAAACACCCTACGGCGGATATAATATTGCGCCTACACCCTTTCAGCAAACACCGGTACAGCCGCCCATACAGCCATCAGTGCAATCGACTCCACCTCCTCCCAAAACCAATAAAATTTTTGTGACGTCTTTGGAGGAGGCTTTAAGTAGATTTTCAGAGCCAAACAGTGAAATAATTTATTTACATCAGGACCAACCTTTATTGTTTGAAATCAAAACCGATGCGCAAGGCAGAAAAGGTTATAAAACCTATCAACTTGCTGATTATGCTGCTCCGCAGGCACAACAGCCGAAACAAGATTTATCAGCTTATGTCACAAGGGAAGAATTTGAAGCTTTCAAGGTAAAAATGGAAGAAATAACGAATAAACCGGAGAAGGAGGAAAAAGAAAATGCCTAATCCGTTGTTTAATGGAATGAATAATATGAGTGGGGGAAATCCACTTATACAAAATATTATGAATGCGGTCAATATGGCTCGGAACGGCGGAAATCCGCAAGAGATGTTGAATAAAATGGCGCAGCAAAATCCGCAAGCGGCGCAACAGATTCAAAGCATGTTACAAAGCGGACAAAATCCCATGAATTTAGCTATGGGAATGCTTAGACAACGAGGTATTGATCCGGAACAGTTGAAAACTATGCTGGGAATATCTCGGAGATAAATTTATCGCAGATATTAATCTTTTTGAGCGTACGGCAAAAAGACAATATAAAAAATTAAAGAAATCAAAGGAGTAAGATATTATGGATAATGGATTTGCAGAAGGTTATGCAGTGGGCCAAGGTAATATGAATAACGGAGCCGGAGCATGGGGCTACGGCGGAGAATGGCTTTGGATCATTGTATTGTTTGCCTTGTTTGGATGGGGCGGCTCCGTCAATGGATTCGGAGGTAATGGCGGCGGAGGTCAGCAAGTCGGTTATGAACTTGGAAAAGTGGCAACGACGAATGACGTAGCCAGCGGGTTCAATAATAGCGCCGTTCTTTCGAGCCTTAACGACTTGAAGCTGGGACAGGCGGGAGTACAACAGACTCTGTGCCAAGGATTCAGCGGCGTAAATGCTTCGATTATGCAGAACGGCTATGAAACCCGTGGCGCTATTTCCGATTTAGGTTATCGGTTGCAGGATTGCTGCTGCCAAACGCAGAGAGCGATCGATGGTGTCAACTACAATATGGCGAAGAATACGTGCGATATTCAGCAGGCGATTAACACCAGCACAAGGGACATTATTGACGGTCAGCGCGAAAGCACGAATGCAATTCTCGGATTCCTTACGAATGAAAAGATTTCGTCTTTGCAGGCGCAGAACGCACAGCTTGCGGCGCAGCTTTCGCAGAACGCACAGACCCAGACGCTTATCAATACGCTTCGTCCCGTTGCACAGCCTGCTTATATTACCTGCTCGCCTTATGAAAGCGTGTATGGCTATAACCGCGGCTGTGGTTGCGGGTGCGGTTGCTAAAGAGTAAGTTCCTACAATTTATTTGTAGTTGAGAAAATTTCGAGAGAGGTATGAGGTTTTCTCATGCCTCTCTTTTGACAGAAGGAGGAATTAAATTATGGCTTGCAATAATACTTGCAAAATTTGCCCGAAAGCTATCTATAGCAATTCTGTTACGATAGCGGCTATTGCCGGAACAGAGACTCTTGTAATAGATATTCCCGCAGGATATTACCCTAACGGCGGCCAATACTGTTTGTTTATTATCCAATCTATTCCGACAACGGCGACGATTAATATGCCGGTGGCAATATCTATCGGAGGAGTAACAACGACAGTATATCCGCTTGTACGTTGCGATTGTTCGCAGGTTACAGCTTGCGGAATCAGAACTCGTCACCGTTATACGGTTCGCGTTTCCACAAACGCTACGGGCGGTGTATTCAAAGTAATTAAAGGTTTATCTTGTATGCCTGACAATTCGCTTACAAGTATTCCTGTGGCCGCACCTGCGCCCACACCGACAGCTTAAGGAGGTCTTTATAAAATGAATGAATTTGTAAAACGTATGATTATGGAACGCAGAGAGCGTGACGGACGTCGTTCCGGAAGAAGAATGTATGATCGCGCCCAATATCGCAGTGGTTCTACAATGCCAGAATATGCGGCTATGGATTATCCCAATGATTATAATCATGATTATGGCGGAGAATACAGCGGTAATATGGAATATCGCGGGGACTACGGTTATGACGGCAGGCGCGGAGTCAAAGGAACCGGTCCCTATGGAATCGGGGGCAGAAGATATTATGGTCGCCGCAGAGATTATGAAAGCGGAGATTATAATTGGCGTGATTATGGCAGAGACGAAGAACTCAATCTGACAAAAGCGGATATAGAAGATTGGAAACATAATCTTGAAAATGCCGATGGAACAATGGGGCCGCATTTTACAGCCACGCAAATCATGCAAGCTGCACAGGCGGTAGGGGCGCGTATGTCCGGATATACGGAAGAAGATTTGTGCATGACGGCCAATATGCTCTATTCCGATTACTGCGAGGTTTTGAAAGCTTTAATCCCCAAAGAGAAAGAGGCTCATTTGTATACTAAGATGGCAAAGGCTTTCTTGGAGGACCCAGATGCAGCCGTTCGCGGCGGGGAAAAACTTACGACTTATTTTTACTGCATTGTAACGGAGGAATAAGGCTTCCGTACCTTTACTATAATCGGGAGCCGAATGAAGAGGAAAAAGACGACTGCGTTTGCCGTGCTATATCTACGGCTACAAACTTAAAGTATGAAGCAGTTGAAAATTTACTCAAATTGACAGCGGAAGAGTATAGATGTGATAAACTATGCGTAAGCTGTTACGAAAACTTGTTATCCAATATCTTCTGTTATCCTATCCGGTATTGCAAAAACGGGGAAACGGTTGGCAATATTGCGAAAATGTATAGCGATAGAAAAGTCATTATTCGTATCGATGGGCATTTGACCTGCGGATTCTATTCTACGGTGTTAGATATATGGGACTGCACGGACAAGAAAGTAGATTGTTATTGGGTAATATAATCGTGCGAGGCGAGAACAGAGTATATCTGTTCTCGTTTTGCTATATACCCCCCCCCTATGGGACGAAAAATAAAAAACGACTATCGAAAAAAGCACCTTCGGAATAAACTTTCTTTAAAAATTTAATTTTCTATTTATTCTTAAAGATAGAAAATACAAATATACAAAGGATAAAAAGGCAAAATACAAAACAAAAAAGTAAAATAATCACAAATGAATTAAAATTTTCAAAAAATAATTTAGAAAATTAAATACTTTTTTATAAAGCAAAAGGACCTTTGA